>Ga0080006_1121820_pt1 | contig 46469 bp, 47 predicted proteins | sample RS3BMetagenome_FD_69209 | JGI IMG/M metagenome (GOLD analysis project Ga0080006, IMG submission 69209) | Ferric oxide microbial mat and aquatic microbial communities from Rainbow Spring, Yellowstone National Park, USA - RS3B (SPADES... ... | reverse complement strand
GCGAGCCATGGTAAGCCGACATGCCAGCGGACCTCTCCGAAGGTGGCCCTTGGGCCGCGCTGCGTTACTGCGTCGGGCTACTAACGCTCCCATTAGTAAATTTTCCTCACCTCAGAACTGGTGTGTCCAGAGGTCTGCCCTTGGGAGAAAGACTAGCACGGCTGGCGGCTGATGTGTGAGGGCTGACCAAATCGTCACCGCGCTGCTTTCTAGCCCCGCTGGGCGAGGTGCGCCGCCACGAGGCCCGGGCCGTCTCGGACATCCTGCGGGTTCTCCTGGGCACCCCGGGATGGTAGCTCAAAGAGTGTCCGATAATGGTGCTTCGGGGTATCCATTTAGCCGGAGCTGGAGTTGAGCGGCTGCCCGGACCGCCAGGGACGGCCAGCCGATGGGCGGTCCAGGGTCGGGGGGTGTCCTCGGGTGCTCGGGGGTTTGGACGGGGTCTGGCGGGGGCGCTGGCTGGCGATGAGTTCGCGGTAGCGGACGGGTGCGTGATCAACAGCGGGTCTACTGTCGTTTGCGTGGGTGAGGTCGTCTGTCGCCCGCTGCGTCCTTGACGCATTGGCTTCGTGGAGCGGGTCGAGCCGGCGGATCAGCTCGCGGGCGCGCCCGAGCGGGGCGAGCTAAGGCTCCACTTCCAGCTAATAGTCTCCGCCACGTCCGGACGAGCCACCGGCGCGGAAGCGTTGTTCGCTGGGAGCATTTTGAGCGGCGCCTTCCCGGTCCTTCCCAGTTCATCTCGCTGGCCGAGGAGACCGGGAGCATCTCCAAGATGGGGTGCTGGGTGCTCGACGAGGCGTGCCGGGCACGGGCCGTCTGGGTCGCCGACGATCCGGGCGCGGTAGCGTTGACCGTCTTTGTAAACCCCTCGGTCTCGCAACCGCTGAATTCCGATCTATCGCCATACGTGGCGACAGTCGTCGCCAACTGTGAATTTCCCTTGACCACCCCCAGCTTGAGGGCACGGCGAGCGTCCGGGTCGCCGACCGGGAGGCGGCGGCGATGGTCTTGGAGGAACTGAACTCCCTCGGGGTGGTCCTGGCGATCAACGACTTCGGACCGGGGAACTCCTCCCTGACCGCAGTCCAGCGCTCCCCATTCCAGGTCCTCAAGGTCCACCAGTCCTTCGTCAGCGGGATAGGGGGCCGTACCGATGCCGAGGCCATCGTGGTGGCCACCAGCGGCCTCGGCCACGGGCTTGGGCTCACTGTGGTCGCAGAGGGGGTGGAGACGGAGGCCCAGCGGGAGCTCCTGGTCCAGCATGGCTGCGACGAGTTGCAGGGCTACCTGCTGGGGAGGCCGGCGCCGAAGCTGCGGCTAAGGTTAGGCGTGTAGTTAGGCACATGCCCAGGATGCAGGTCTACCTCCCCGAGCCGCTCTTCTACAGGGCGATGAAGGAGCGGGCTCTACCCGCCTCTGAGCTCCTGCAGAAGGCTGTCCAAAGGGAGCTGTGCCGTCAGCAGCTCATGGAGGCGAGCGATCAGTACTTGGCCGATCTCGTAGGGGAGGTCGGGGAACCCACCGCAGAGTAGCTCGCTCAGGCAGAGGCCGTCGTGCGCGGCATCTGGGACCGGACAGGCGCCGCACCGGGCACCTGATCACCCGATGCTGGTCCTCCTCGCCGGAGGAGTGAGCCGCCTCGCGGAGAGTTCCCGATCTGCGGCCGCGCTGTTGATCACGCTGCGAGGGGTGGGTTTTGGCCTCCTGTTGTCCCTGCGGCGGTTCTCGTCGAGTCACTGACTGGGCATGTCGGCTGGGATGTTTCTCCCAACCGTCTCCTCAAGGGCTGCGACGTGGTGACCGATTTGCCGGAGCCTCTGGCGCGACGGGCCGCTGCTCTCCGGTACCAGGCTCGGAGTGGCTCGGCAGTTGACACCATCGTCGTGGCCACCGCCGAGCCTGGAGGGCCTGTGGTCACCGGCGACGTCAAGGATCTTCAGGCGCTCGCGGACCAGGCTCGCGACGTCGTGATTGCGCGTGTGTGATCGGTCTTAACTGTCCGCGGGACAAAGGGTCCGTGAGAGTCAGCGGGTGTTCCTGGTCCGGCAAGGCTGCCGCGAATGGCAGCGGTTCCCGCTTGGAAGGCCGGAGCCCGGGCTGCCAGCCTCTGCGACCGAGGGCCGCGCCCTGGCACAACAGCGAGGGGCCTATCTCTCCTCGATCCGCGCCAGCCAGACAACTCCACCGTAGGCCCGGGCCACGTGCCGGCGAGCGACGTCTTCAAGTGCGGCAACAAGATGGGCCACAAAGGCTCGGTCCCTGGGGAAGCGGTCGTCCGATGTGTAGACAAACTCAGGCACTGGCCGGCCTTCGGCCTCCCGTCGCCGCCGCAGGATTTCGAAGTCGACGACATTGTTCGTGACCAGGATTCGCGCTTCGCTCAGGGCAGCCTCAAGCACATCATGATCGTCGAGGGATCGCAGAGCGGGTCTGGCGGCGACGGCCTGGCAGTCGATGCCGCGCTGGACGAGCGACGAGGCGATGAGCGGTGAGAACATCTCGTCCAGGAGGAGCGTGTCGGGCGGATCAGCCCGACGGCTCATCTGCCAAGCAGGTCGTGTTCGCGCTCCCAGCGGATGATGGCTTGGGCGGCTTCGGTGCGGGCGCGGCGCAAGACCTCGTCCACCTCGGCCGGATAGTCGGCCCAATAGGCGAGGGCGGCTCGAACCTGTTGGGGAACGAGACCGGAGGTGTCAGCTACCAGAGCCACGATGTCATCGGCGCCCAGATCAGGCTCGGCACTTCGAGCCGACAAGATCGCGCCGATCACCTCCCATACGTCAGGGCCACCGATTAGGCGGGCCCGCCGGCCCGCCGGGCCATCGCGGAAGACGATGAACGGGTGCTCTTGCACACGCAGGGCCTCATCGACCAACCGATTGCTAGCGCCCGACAGCGACATGCCGGGGTGGGCGGCGACGAAGGCGTTGAGTCGATCTAGAACTCGGCCTTCGAAGCGGACGGAGGAAGGCGTGGCCATGGCGTACATTGTAGGCCCCTGTAGGCCGATGCGCGCCTCTATCCCGTCTGGCACCTAATGCCGGGCCTAATTGGACCTAGCGCCGGCTAACCTACTCCCGTCAAGAACGAGCCGGTTCAATGGGCAAGGAAAGTGGCTGGGGAGGCCGGACTCGGGAGTCTCGCCGCTTCGGGCAACGCCTCTCGACAGTCGCCAACAACCAAGCTCGATTGAGCTGGTGACCGGGTCCTGGGGTGGGGCAGCAGCCGTGCAGCCACTGGTGGGCGGTCTGCCCCTGGTCTGCCTTCTCCTCGCGGCCGTGGCAGTGCGACTCCGCCCCTTTTGGAGCTGCCTGCTTGCGGGGGGCCAGCGCGGCCGCTCAGGGAAGGTCGGGGTAGAGCAGGAAGAGGCCGGCGATCCGGTCCTCGGAGTCGAAGCTGACCCGGGCCTTCATCGGCCCCCGCTCAAAGGCCAGCGGGATGTCCACCACCCGGTACTTGCCTCGCGCCGCCACCTTGGGCCGGCCCACGGTGAGCAGGTTGCCGGAGAGTCCCTCCACGTGCGCCCAGGTGGCCGCCAGCCCCGCCGCGTCCAGGCGCTCGTGCACCGCCTTGTCGAAACGCGGGACCACGAGCCCACGTTCGCCCGCGGCCCACTGCCGCACCACCTTGAGACCCTCGGCACCGAGCCCCTCCAACTCCCGGTCCCCCATGGCCAGCTCCTCGCTGCTGCGGTCACCCGGCGTCTGTGGTGGCGTTTCGGGGCACCAGCCAAAAGTGGCCATCGAGAGGTGTGCGCCTCACCGCCGAGTTCCCGCTGCCCACTGAGGGCCCTGCCTCCGGTCTCTCTCCCCAATTACCACCAAGCGAAGCGGCTTGACTCTCGCCGGAGTCGAGCTTCCCGCCCACCGAACCCACTTTGAGGTCCAACTGGCCGTGTTGACCTAGCGCATACCCCTGAGCTACGACCAGCGCAACCGGCCTCAGCACGGTCGTTGAAATTCAGCCCTCTCGCGGTCCACTTCCGGTCGCGCGAAGCACTCCCGCAGGTGGTCGTTCACCAGGCCCAGCGCCTGCATCAGAGCGTAGGCTGTCGTGGGGCCCACGAATCTAAACCCGCGGCGTCGAAGGTCGGCGGCGAGGCCCCTTGAGCATGCGGTGACGGCAGGGACATCCTCGCGACACTCGGGAACTGGGTGAACCGACGGCTCGAAGCTCCAGCAGATTGCCGCCAGCGACTCTCCCGCCTCATGGAGCCTCATGGTCAAGCGAGCATTGTCCAGAGCCGCCTGGATCTTCCCTCGGTGACGCACGATGCCTGGGTCACGGAGCAACCGTGCCACATCGGACTCCCGGAAGCGGGCCAGCACTTCAGGGTGGAAGCCTGCAAAGGCGCGCCTGAAGGCCTCCCGTTTGTGCAGGATCGTGAGCCAGGAGAGCCCACTCTGGAAGCCCTCCAAGCAGAGCCGTTCAAAGACCAAGGCCTCCTCACCGGTGGGCCTTCCCCATTCTCGGTCGTGGTAGGTCCGGTAGTCGACGGGACTGACCCCCCAGGGGCACCGCAGAAGCCCGTCTGATCCCACCGAGCACCTCTCCTGCACCACTTGAGTATGGTGTCCCGCCCGGGGATGCGCCTCAGCTCTTGACTGAGATCATGGCTGACAAAGATTCCCGCGGGCTCTAGGATCGTAGAGAGCAGGGGCGGGCTCGACGACGGTGGCGATCACGAGGTGGCGGGCGCATGATCATCGTCTGGCTAACCCTGGCACTTGCCCTGGTGGTCCACGAAGGATCCCACTACGTGCTCCTGCGCTTGGCCGGTCTTGAGCCCAAGCCGTCATTTCACTTTCCGGGCCTGGGTTGGAAGTTCCAGACCCAGGGGGCGACTTCCAGGCAGCTGATCGACATCTGGCTCATCGGTCCGATCATGGAGGCGCTGGTGTGGGCCAGTGCGGCCCTGCTCTTCCCGGCCCGGGCCTGGGAGCTGCTGCTGGTCATGGTGGTGGAGATGGCAACCAACCTGCTGCTTCCCGGCAGCGACGGCCGGCGCGCCCTGCGCCTCCTCAGGTCGGGCCAGCCCCTGTCAGCCCCCGCCAACGCGTCCGCCGGGGCCGGTCAGCCGGCAGCCGAGGCGGTCGCTGCCGAGGCCGCGCGGGAGCACCTGGCCGGTCGCTGACCTGGGCTGGCTCTTGCCAGATCCTTCGGCTGTCCCTATGGTGGGTGGAGGCTGGCCGCGGGAGCTTGTCTCGGGGCCGCGGCAGCGGTTCTTCGGAGGGGCTCATGACAGCGAAGGTGGGTCTGCTGGTGGGCGTGGAAAACACCTTTCCAGGCCCCTTCATCGACTTGGTCAACGAGCGCGGCCGGCAGCTGCAGGTATCGGCCGAGCTGGCCCATCTGGGTGGGGCCCGCGAGCTGGAGGACCCGCCACGATATCAGGTGATAGTAGACCGGATCTCCCATGAGGTCCCGTTCTATCGAGCCTACCTGAAGAGCGCATCCCTCCTGGGCACGGTCGTGATCAACGACCCCTTCTGGTGGGAGGCCGACGAGAAGTTCTTCGAGTGCACCTTGGCGCGCCGACTCGGAGTCGCTGTGCCGCGCACCGTGGTCCTTCCCAATAAGGAGTACATCCCCTTCATCGACCCCGCGCGCTCCCTGCGCAATTTGGAGTATCCCCTGGACTGGGACGGCATCGTGCGCTACACCGGGCTTCCTGCTGTGCTCAAGCCCAACACTGGGGGCGGCTGGCGCGATGTCTACATGGTCGATTCCGAGGAGCAGCTGATCCAGGCCTACGACCAGACCGGCACCAAGACCATGATCCTTCAGGAGAGGATCCAATGGGACGACTACCTGCGCTGCGTCGTGATCGGGGACGAGGTGCTGGTGTTCCGCTACGATCCTACGAGATCCTTCATGGAGCGCTACGTCACAGATGCGCCACCCGACCCAAAGCTGACCGGTCTGGCCCAGGAACAGGCCCTGGTCCTGACCCGGGCCCTGGGCTACGATATGGACACCGTGGAGTTCGCGGTCCGAGATGGTGTGCTGTACGCCATCGACTTCCTCAACCCCGCCCCAGACTTCGACAGCTTCTCCATAAAGGACGCTGGTTTCGAGTGGGTCCTGGATCGGATGGCCAGGCTGGTGCTCCGCTATGCGACCGGCGAGATCAGTCCTCCCTGGAAGGGTGCCCATCTTTGGTGGCGGCACGTGTGAACCAAGCGGTGGCCGCTCGGGAGGCATTCGACCGGCTCCTGGAGGACGACTCCCTGCTCGCCGAGAGCCGGGACTTTCTCCAACAGGGACAACATGAAAGGGGGCTCTACTTCGGCTCCCATCCGCTCTGCGTGGCTCTGCGGCCAGAGTTCTTGACCAACGAGCAGTACCGCCAGGCTAGCCGGGCCGCCCAGAGCATCTGGGGGGCGCTGGACCGTCTGGAGCGCAGCCTGCTCACCGACCAGGCCCTCCGCGACGAACTCGACATGGACCCGATGGAGGAGAGACTGGCCCTGGTGGACCCCGGGTACCATCCGTCCTCTCCCGGCTCCCGCCTGGACAGTTTCGTGGCCGACCGGATCGGCTACGTCGAGTACAACGCCGAGTCTCCGGCCGGGATGGCCTACGGAGAGGAATTGAGCCGCATCTTCTGGGAGCTGCCTTTGATGCAGGAACTGCGGATGACATACCGCCTGCGCCCCCTGGTCTGTCGAGATCGTCAGCTGCAGGTGATGCTGCGTGCCTTCAGGGCCTGGGGTGGCGGCGGCCAAGCCCCGGTGGTGGCGATCGTAGACTGGCCGAATCTCCCGACCCTAAGAGAGTTCGAGCTCTTCCGAGACTCGTTCGAACGCCAGGGGGTGAAGACGATAATCTGCGAACCCGCGGAGCTGGAATATTCCAAGGGGGTCCTGAGGGGACCCGACGGGATCGCCATAAACCTGGTGTATCGCCGCGTCCTGGAGAGCGAGCTGCTTGCGCGAGAGGGCTCCTGGGAGCAACTCTGTGCTGCCTACCTGGACCACAAGGTGTGCTTGGTGAACTCCTTTCGAGCCAAGCTCCTGCACAAGAAGATGAGCTTGGCGCTGCTGTCCGATGAGCGCTACGCCAGGCTGTACACGCCCTCCCAGAGAACTGCGATTCAGGCCCACATCCCCTGGACACGCAAGGTTCGGCCCGGACCGAGTTCCCGTGACGGAAGGGTCATTCCCGACCTCGTGGAGTACGTCGCGGCCCATCGCTCGGCGATGGTGCTGAAGCCCAACGACGAGTACGGCGGCAAAGGGGTGGTGCTGGGCTGGACCGTCGACCAGAGTGAGTGGGAACAGACGGTAGCCGTGGCTCTCACCCAGTCCTATGTGGTGCAGGCCGCGGTGGGGGTGCCGCGAGATTCCTACCCAGTTGTGGTGGGCAAGGAGGTGGAGACCCTCACCCTGTCCCGCGACATGGACCCCTACCTCTTCGAGGGTAAGGTGGGCGGGCTCTTGGTCCGGCTCTCCTCCGCCGCTCTGCTCAATGTGACGGCGGGCGCGGGCAGCGTGATTCCGGCATTTCTGGTGGAGGGAGAGATGTGAGTTCCGAGTGGTTCACGCTGGGGGTGGAGGAGGAGTTCCAGATCATAGACCGGCGGGGCCAGCTCAGGTCTCATATCGAGACCCTCTTGGCGGACGCTGCGCCCGTCTTGGGCGAGGACGTCAAGGCTGAGATGCTGCAGTCGGTGGTCGAGGTCGCCACTCCCGTCTGCAAGGACGTGAGCGAGGTCAGGCATCAGGTAGTGCGGTTGCGCGGTGCCGTCTCCGACCTGCTGGCGCCCTTTGATCTGCGCATCGCCTCGGCGGGCACTCACCCGTTCGCCAACTGGCACGAGCAGCAGGTGACCGCCCTGGAGCGATACAAGATGCTCGAGGAGGAGATGCAGGACGTGATCCGCGAACTGCTGATCTTCGGAATGCATGTCCATGTGGGAATCCCGGATCCCGAGCTGCGCGTGGAGGTGGCCAATGAGGCTCGCTACTTCTTGCCCCACCTCCTCGCCATCTCCACGTCATCGCCGTTCTGGATGGGGCGGGACACCGGCCTCAAGAGCTATCGCAGCGTGGTCTGGTCGCGCTTCCCGAGGACGGGGATCCCTCCCGAGTTCTCGTGCTACGACGAGTTTGAGAACTACACCGACCTGCTGGTGCGCACCGGCAGCATCGACAATGGCAAAAAGGTCTGGTGGGATCTGCGTCCGCACTGCACCTATCCGACCCTGGAATTTCGCGTTTGCGACGCCGCTACCAGGGTTGACGAGGTGCTGTGTTTGGTCGGCCTCATCCAGGCCATCTGCGTCAAGCTGGTGAAATTGCGCAAGTCCAATCTCGGCTTTCGCAAGTACCAGCCCAACCTGATCGCGGAAAACAAGTGGCGGGCGCTGCGGCACGGGTTGGACGGGAAGCTGATCGACTTCGGCAAGGCGGAGGAGGTGCCGATGCGCCAGCTGGCCATCGAGCTGCTGGAATTCGTGGACGACGTGCTCGACCAGCTGGGTTCCCGCAGGGAGGTGGAGTACCTGCATGAGATCCTCACCGAGGGAACCAGCGCCGACCGCCAACTGCGCTGCTACCAGACGACCGGCTCGCACCAGGCGGTGGTCGAGATGTTGGCCGAGGAGACAGTGGCGGGGGTGCCCCACAGCGCTTTGGTGGAGCGCTCACTGGGGACGCTCTTCCCCGACTGAGCGCAGGTCAGCAGAAGCGGGGCAGATACTGTGCCAACTGGGTGCGCCAGGAGGGCCAGTCATGGGGGACATCCCAGCCCCAGAGGTCCATCTCGTGGGGGATTCCCTTCTCGCCGAGCACTCGCGCGAAGGCCCTGGTCGACTGCAGCGCCCCTGTGGTGTCCTCCCACATTCCCTGACCGCAAACCAATTGCAGTCGAACTCGGCCCCGCAGCCACGCCAAATGGTCACCCTCCATGTTGGCTAGATAGTCCATGGGGTTGTTGAAATAGGCCTCCGGCCCCCGTTCCCAACCGCCCCCCACGACTGCAACGTCGTAGACCCCGGACAGGCACAGTGCCAGGGGAAACAGATCCGCGCGCTTGAGGCAGAAGTTGGCGGCGTGGTAGGCGCCGAAGCTGCAACCGACCAGGCCGATGTCCATGCTCCCCTGACAGTCCTGGTAAATCGCGGGGACCAAGTGGTTGACCACCCAATCCTCGAACCTGCCATGATTTATTGCCCTCTCCTCCAGGGAGAGGCTCGGATTGCGCCAGGATGCCTGATCGAAGCTGTCGACGCAGTAGAGCTTGACCCGCCCCGCGTCGAGCAGCCAGCCCACGGCGTCCAACATGCCCCGCTCCTCGAAGTCAGGGGCGCGGCCCATGTCGGTCGGGAAGACGATCATTGGGCGGCCGTAGTGTCCGTAGGCCATGACGTTGCCCGCCCCGGCTCCTGGCGACTCGATCAGCCAATGTTCGCGACGCATCATCATCTCTGCCTCACGCCCGCAGCCAGCAACTTCTCAGCAACTCCACAAGACCTGGCACGAAGGCGTCGCGCCAGGCGGTCCAATTGTGGCCATCCCGCAGTCGAATAAGGCGCGACGGGTACCCGAGACGGCGCAGGCTGGCCGCCATCGCCCAGTTTGCGAGCAGGGTCTCCTCGACCAGGCCACAGGTGAGCGTCACCGGAACCGCGGCCGCCGCGACGTCCGCCCGATGCACCTCTTCGGTGAAGCTGCAAATTCTCTCCATATGTTCGAATCCGAGGTGAGCGGCGAAATAATGGTGATTGAAGACGCTCGCGGATTGCAAGAATAACCCCCCCCACACCCCCGGGGCACTCCAGTGCGCGTGCAGGATGGCCAGCCCGCCCAGGCTGGCACCCATGCCCACCAGGTCACCCGGGTCGGACCGGATCGCGAAGCGGCTGCCCAGTGCGGGCAGAACCTCCCTTTGCAACGCCTCCACGAACGCGGGTGAGGCGGAGTAATCCTGGTCTCGCCGGATTGGGTGCAGCAGGGCTGCGCGGAAGGGGGGGAGGTCTCCGGCGGCGACGGTCGCGTCCAGAAGTTGGGTGAGGGACGAGTAGAGGTCGTACTCCAGGCCATCCAGCGCCACCAGAAGCGGCAAGGGTTGGTCTTCAGCTGAGGCGATTGCGCTCCAGACCCTGACGCGCATGGTGCCCTCCAGGAGCGGGCATGGAATCTCGAGATCCTCCGTTCTCCCCCGGGGAAAGCTTGCCACCGCCGTCCACTGCGGTGGTCTGTACTGGGGGAATTCCACCACGGACTTCTCTCCAAATGGTCCGTCCGCGCGCTTTTGGTTCATGGGATCGGGCGAGAGCCCATAGCTCCCGTCGCGGTGGCGAAACTGGAGCAGGTATTCCAGGCGGTCGACCGGAGGCCGCGCCAGGACAAGCTCGAAGTGGCTGCCCCGACGCACGAGGGGAATCGGGCTGCGGGGCCAGGTGACCTCTTGGTAGAGGCTCAATTCGGTGACATCGTCCCCCGGGTCCGGGACGCGGAAGGTCACCTGATCGCTGGTGACCAAAGGGCCGAATGAGTCGTTCTCCATCTTCTTCTCAGCCCTCGCCGGCCGGGTGGGACACGGCGTCCCGGTGGAGCACGGCCGCCTCCGAACTAATCCGGCGGCTCAAGAGGGCACGGGCGGCGACCATGGTGGCGGCTCCCAGCACCATCTCGCCGCAGGCGACGCTCCAGGCTCCCGGATACCCCACGTGTTCGACCAGGACTCCAAAGACCAGCGGGCCAACCACGCTTCCCAGCCGTCCGCCGGTCTGAGTGATGCCGCTGGCACGGGCGGGACTGCGGGGATGAGCCCTCACCACCGAGAAATTGAAGAGCCCGTTCCAGCCCCATCCGATCCCGAAGGCGACAACCGCCCCGGGGATGAAGACAGCCGAGGCATGGAGAGCTGCGCCGAGGGCCAGTGTGGCAAAGCCTCCCGCCCCCACCAGCATCATCCCGATCACGAAGGCCAGGTGGCGGCCGCCCCGGCGGTCGGCCAAGTAGCCCACCGCCACCCTGACCGTGATTCCACAGGCGCTGGCGAGCGCCGCCAGCAGTCCCGCCTCCCCCGGGCCCAGACCCTCGCTCACGGCGGAACTCACGAGGAAAGCGCCCAGAGATGAGCACGCCGTGAGGGTGAGGCCGAACCCCACCGCCAGGGCCACCAAGGGTCCCGTCGGCTCGTGCTTGGGGCGCAGGAGCGCAGCCCTGCGTTGAGCGGAGACGGAGAGGCGGGGATGGGGGAGAAGCATGACCCCCGCGACCGCCACCACCGCCGCCCCGATGAAGGCCCAGCGCCATCCCACTGTCAGGGCAAGCGTGGGAACGGCCACCCCGCCAAGCAGAAACGCCAGAGGCACCGCGGCCTGCTTGATCCCGAAAGCCAGCCCTTGACTGGTCGCCGCGATACGCCGGGACAAGAACAGATTGGAGGCCGTCTGGCCTCCGCTGCTGGCTGCGCCCGCCACTACCAGGGCGCCCGCCAGCTCTGGCCAGGAGTGCACCAGCAGCGCGATGAGGATCATCACGATCGCGCTGACCATGGCCGAGTAGCGCAGCATCCGCAAGCCCCCGAACTCCTCGGCCAAGCGTCCGGAGGGGATGGCGAAGAGGGCGCTGGCTGCGTAGCTGGTGCCTACCACCACCCCCAGTTCGGCTGGCCCGAAGTTGAGGCTCTGGCGCAATTCGACGGCCAGGGTTCCCACCAAGAAGGTCGGCAACGTGATCGAGGTCACCGCCACGACCGTCGCCCAGAGATCTCGGCTGCCCGCTCCTGCGCGAGGGGCGGGCTGGTCCAGGGTGGCCTTGGCGGAGCTCATGGTCTTCGATTCTCGGGCCGCGTGCCCTGCAGCTGCAGTAAGAGGGATCGCCGCTAGGGCATAGGCGCCGGCCCCGCCGCTATGGTGAGTGCAGCGATGAGCTGGCCGTGTACGGGGAGATGGCGCTGGCAAAGGAATCCTTGATCCGCTCGGACTCCGGGTCCGTAGAACCGGGGGAGAGCATGGTTAACTCTTTAGCCTTAGACGATCTGGTCTGTCCCATCGAGGACACCGACGCCCAGCTGATGTGGCGCCTGCGGTCCCAGGACGAGGTCGCCCTGGGGGCCCTCTACGACCGGCATGCGGCGGTCGCCTTCGGCCTGGCCCTGCGCATGCTTAGAGACCCTGCCGCTGCCGAGGAGGTGGTCCAGGACGCCTTCGTCTCCCTCTGGCGCAGAGCCGCCGCCTACGCGCCCGACCGGGCCAGTGTCAGAACCTGGTTGCTGACCATGGTCCGGAGCCGTTCCATCGACCGGCTCCGCCATGTCACCGCCAAGGAGTCCGACTCTGCCCTCGACGACGAGCACGAGCTTGTGGCGGTGAGCGACACCTGGCGTCTGGCCAGCGAGGCGATGCGGGCGGACGCGGTCAGGGACGCGCTCCGCGACCTGCCCCCCGAGCAACGTCAGATTCTGGAGTGGGCCTACTTCGGAGGTCTCTCCCAGACCGAGATAGCGGAGAGGACGGGAATAGCCGTGGGCACTGTCAAGAGCCGAACCCGGCTGGCCCTGGAGAGGTTGCGTCGACTGCTCGCCGACAGCGTGGCCGCGGAGGCGCCGGAGGCATGAGCCATGGGCTTGGGCCGAAGGCCGACATGCTGAGCTGTGACCAGGTTCAGGACCTCCTGGGAGCCTTCGTTCTCGACTCCCTGGATGAGGTACAACTGGGACAGGTTCGCGTTCACCTCGCCAATTGCCCCAGCTGCCGTCATGAGGCGGACGAGCTGCGTGCGACCGCCATGGAGATCGGCGAGTCGATCAGGCCGGTCGACCCGCCCGCGCTTCTGCGGGAGCGGATTCTGGCGGAGGTCCGGGGACCCGACCTGCCGTCTGCGGTGATCGCCCCGACATCGGGGCGACACGTCCGGGGGAGCGGCCAGCGGTTGGGGTGGACGGTGGCGGCACTGGCCGCGGCCCTCATGCTAGCGGCTGGTGGCTGGGGCCTGACCGAGCACTTCGGCCATCCGAGCCCATCTGCTTCAGGCGCCCTCGCCGCCACCGCTCTCACCCCGGTCGACCGCCTGATCGCGAGCGGCCAGTGCTCCGTGGTCGCCCTGACGCCCGCCGGGACGGGATCGGGCCAGGCCGCTTTGGTGACCGACAAGGCCACTGGGGTGACCTACGTCATTCTCTCCGGCCTGCCTCGGCTGCCCTCTGATCGGGCGTACACGCTCTGGTACATCGGCGCCAAGGCGGGCAGCCCCGAGCCGGTGCCGGTGGGCTACATGACCAGAGTCGGCGCCTACCGCATGCCGCTTTCCCCCAAGGGATTTGTCCAGGTCGCCATCACGCGCGAGCCCGGGCCCCGTGACACGACCCCGCGCGGGCCGGTCTTGCTGTCCGCCGCGCTCTCCTAGGAGCGGGGAATAGCGGCTGTTTGTGATCCGAGCTGAGGCTCGGATCGTATCTCGCTAAGCAGCCCCTCTGGGCGATCGACAAAGGGGTTGCAAGCGCAGGCAGTACGTCAACTAGACCTCAGGAGATTTGCATGAACAAGGTCACCCGTCGCGTCTTTTTGCGGCGCGCCTCGATGGGCGTGGCCGCGGTCGGCGTCGCCACCACGGTGCCCAGCTTTCTGCGCGGCGCTGTGAAGCCGACCACCAAGCCATCTTCGGGTCCCGCGCGACCGCTCGCCACGATGGCCCAGCAGGGGCCTCTGGTGGCGCACATCCCGGACGCCTCCTCCGGTCAGATCACCTTGATGATTGGCAGCCGTGAGGTCACCTACCAGAACCAAGAACTAGCCCACCAGCTCCTGCTGGCGGCTCAGTAGGGGCGTGATCCCCTCCACCATTCACTTTTAGAGGTACCAGATGTCATCGCACCGCGAGGCCCCGGAGATCTCCAAGGATCCCGTAGCCGACAACACCGACCTGTACGCCTTCGTCAGTCCCGACCAACCGGACACGGTGACCCTCATCGCCAACTTCATCCCATTGGAGGATCCGGCCGCCGGCCCCAACTTCTACGAGTTCGGCAACGACGTCGTCTACCAGATCCACATCTCCAACGCTGGCCGGGGCACGGCCGACATCACCTACTCCTTCGAGTTTTACACCGAGATCCGTGACCCCGAGACGTTCCTCTACAACACCGGCACCATCACCACCTTGGACAGCGCCAATTGGAATCGGCGGCAGTTCTACAGTGTCACCAGGATCAGCGGCGGCAGATCTGAGGTTCTCGCGCGCGACCTGCCCTGCCCGCCCTGCAACGTGGGTCCCCTGTCGACCCCGAGCTACGCCAACCTGGCCCAGGCTGCGGTGCACACTCTCCCCGGCAACCGGACGGTGTTCGCGGGCCAGCGCGCCGAGGGGTTCTACGTTGACCTGGGAGCCATCTTCGACCTGGGCGACCTGCGTCCATTTCAGAGTCTGCACATCGGACCGCGGCCGGCTGCGCCTGGGGTCAACGCCACCGCGGGAAAGAATGTTCACTCCATCGCGCTGCGGGTTCCCAAGACCGACCTGGCACAAGGCGGCTACGCCGCCGCCGACGCCAGCGATCCCCGCTCCGTGATTGGAGTGTGGGCGGTGGCCAAGCGGCACAAGGCGAGCCTGTTGCATGGAGATGGTCCGAGCTTCGGGGTCGGTCCGTTCATGCAGGTGTCCCGGCTGGGAATGCCCCTCATCAACGAGGTGATCATTCCCATGGGCCGCAAGGATAGTTGGAACCTTGACAGTCCTGACCATGACAAGCAGTTCGCCGCCTACTACGAGCATCCCGGCCTGGCGGGATTGCTGCCGGTGCTCTACCCGGATGTCTTCCCCAACCTGGCAGCGCTGGACAAGGCCGGCACGGCAAGGGCGGACCTGGTCGCGATACTCCTGACCGGGATCCCGCCGGGAATCGTCACCGGATTCCAGAATTACACGGGCACGGTTCAGGCTGACATGCTGCGCCTGAACATGGGAGTTGCGCCAACTGCCAGCCCCAGCCTGATGGGCCTGCTGGGGGGCGACGCAGCGGGCTTCCCCAATGGACGCCGTGTCTTCGACGATGTCACCACCATCGAACTGCGGGCGATCGCAGGAGCGACCTACGCCCTGGTGGACAAGAGCTACAAGCCAGATGGGGCTGCCGGCCTGATCTACGACGTGATCGACCCCAGCAAGTACTCGCCCTCCACGCTCAGTGCGATCGGGGTGACCTATCTGGACAGCTTCCCCTATCTGGGGACTCCCTACGACGGCTTCGACACGCCATCAACCACCACGACCTCTACCGGTATTTGAAGGTGGAGCAGATGACAGAGGGCGACCGGGTCCTGCAGCCGAGTCAGGCCGTGATGGTCGATGTCGGTCCTGGGCACGGGGCCCTGGTCATCTCGGCTCCAGAAACAATGCTGGGCGACGAGATCGAGATAAGTCCGGCCACCGATCCCGACGCTCGCCAGCACGTCTTCGTGCTGCGTCGCACCCTGCCTCGGAAGACGGCCTACGCGGCCGCCTTTCCGAGGCTTCGGGCCGGCGAGTATCTGGTCTGGGGAACGGGGGACCGGGTGGTCGCCACCCCGACCGTTCGCGAGGGGGAGGTGGCGGCGATCACCTGGCCCCCCGATGAGATCACTTCCAGAGCCTCTGGTCCGGTCGGCTCTCGGCCGATCAAAACCGCCAATCCTCATCCTCAAGGAGTCTGAAATGCTCGCACCATCCCACATCGTCTTGCTAGGTCTGGTTATCCTGCTCGCCCTAGTCGTCTTCGGCCCCAAGCGGCTGCCCGAACTGGGTCAGGGTGTAGGTCGTGCCATCCAGGAGTTCAAGCACGCATCAAGCCAGGCGGCCCAGGAGTTCAACACGACCAGTGCTGAGCTCAAGGGTGCCATCTCACCTGCTCCACTCGGGACCACCGATGGCTCCCAGGCTGCGGTGTCGGTGAACCTCACCGCCCAGCTACCCGCTCCCCCAGAGCAGGGCGGCGCCAGCTGATCGGTCTTCAGAGCTGTTGATCAATGGCCAGCCAGCCCTACTCAACCCCCCTCACGCCGGGCCGCCAACTGGGCGGCCCGGCCCCGGAGGAGGCGCCGGCCCTCACCTTGGTAGAGCACCTGGAGGACCTGAGGCGGGTGGTGATCATCTGCCTCATCGCCTGGGTTGCCGCCACCAGCCTGGCGTTCGCCTTCAACCATGAGCTGATCCAAATACTGGAGCGACCGCTGCTGCTGGCGCTGCGCCACCGAGGACCGTCGCCCTTCGGCAACAGCATCATCGTGACCAGTCCCCTGGAGGGGCTCTCCATCCCCTTCAAGGTGGCGGCCGCGGCCGGCATCGTGATCTCGCTGCCGATTGTGGCGTGGCAGGCCTGGACCTTCATCGCTCCGGGCCTGGTGCGCCAGGAGCGGCGCCTCTTCGCCCCCTTCATAGCCGCAACTCTGCTGTGCTTTGGAATGGGAGCGACCTTTGCCTACTTCATCATGCCGGTCGGGCTCAGCTTTCTCTCCACCTTCCTCGGCAGCGACGCCGTATATCTCCCCGACCTGGGCTCGTATCTCACCTTCTTCGCTCTGGTGATCGTGATCTTCGGGGTGGCGTTCGAGATGCCCGTCGTGCTCTGCCTGCTGGCTGCCGTGCGGTTGATCGACAGCCAGAAGCTGCGCCGGTGGCGCAAGATCTCCTACTTCGTCATAGTCGGTGTGTCCTTGGTCATCACCCCGGGTGCCGATCCGTTCACCCCCACCTTCCTCTCCTTGGCTCTGGTGGTGCTCTACGAGGCCAGCGTGCTAGTGATTCGGCATGGTCTGAGGCGATAGCAAGGCCGCACCACACGAGCCCTCTGCCTCCTCCCGCTGGGTCAGACTCCCTACCTGGCCGAGGTGTTCCAGGCGGTGGGCTCCGCCTTGATCCCAGCTGTCAGCAGCTGAGCTCACCGGCCGGCGTGGCGCCCGCCCCGGCGCCGGCAACCGGCCACTCCCTCGACACCGCCACTTCTCCATCGAGCAGGGCGATACCGTGGTGCACCACCGCCCAGCTCGGTCCCAAAAGGATCATCGGCCTTCTCCGCAGCCCGGCTGGCCCAGCTTCGCCTCGCAACAATCACCTGGGGGCACGTTCTCTAACGAGAGCTCCCGGCCCAGGGACGGTGGGTACTCACCCGGTGCCCGGTCCGTTGAAGAGTGGCCCCCGGTGGCCGCCATGGTTGGACCCCGCCCCTCACTACCATTGCTGGCAATACGTCGATCGGGGTTACTCCCCATTAGAGACGGTGCCACTCCAGATCATGGTCCCGAACGACTTCCATCTCTACTTCCAAGCGCTCGTGGGCGCCGCGGGAGGGCTCATCGGCCTGCTGTTCGTGGCGGTCTCCCTGCGCCCTGACTCGGTCTTCGGCAGCAAGGCCTCGGCTCGGGGGCAGGCTCTGGCAGGAAGCGCCTTCACGGGGCTGGTGAACGCCTTCTTTGTCAGCCTGGTCGCGCTCATGCCGAATACCGATGTGGGTGAGGTCGCGGTCGTGATGGCGCTGCTCGGACTCTGGCACACGGTCCGGGAGAGGCGCGGCTTCAGCAAGAACCCGCTCAACATCACATCCACGCTGCTGATAGTGGCAGCGCTGCTCTACCAGGTGGAGGTGGGCGCGGTTCTGATTGCCAGCTCCAGGGCCCCCGGTGCGGTCGCCACCCTGGCGGTGCTCCTGCTGATTTCCGTGGCGGCATCTCTCAGCCGGGCCTGGCTGCTGCTCCAGGGTAGGCACCTGGTCAGGGACCCCAGCGCCGAACCTGCTGATGAATGACACCAAGGCGCGGATTCGCGGGCGCTGATGGTCAAGAGAGATATTGTGGTCGAGCAGGTGAGCGAACCGGCCGAGCTGCTCCTCCGAGCGCAGGCCCTGTTGAGGACGCACAGGGTGGCCAACAATCTGATCGCCGGCGTCCTGGAGCGGCGGGTGGCGGACTCGCTGGACGGGCACTACTGGATAGCGCTGGAGGAGGAACGCTGCTGCGGTTGCGCGGTGCAGGCTCCGGCGCAGATGCGGTTGCTGCTGCCCAGGATCACCCCCGCAGTGGCGATCGAGCTGGCCAGCGCGATTGCCCGGTCGGCCCGCCCCATCCCTGGGGTCGTCGCCGACGTCGCGACCGCGGCCGCCTTCGCGGGACAGTGGAGTGAGTCCACCCGCGCGGCCATCCACCCGGACGAGGCGCAGCGCGTGTATCGCCTTCGGCGCCTGAGCCGACAGAGCCCCTGCCGGGGGCAGCAGCGTCCGGCGGCGGGCTTGGACCGCCGGGTGCTGAGCGCCTGGTTCAAGGCCTTCACCGAGGAGACCGGGGCCGTGGCGGAGATGTCCGCGGAGGAGAGGGTGGCCAGGGACCTGGCCCTCGGAGCGATCTTCGTCTGGGATGATGGCGGGCCCCGGGCGATGGCCAGCATCTCCCCGCCTGTGCTGGGCCTGGTGAGGATCGGAGCCGTGTACACCCCACCCGAGTGGCGTCGCCAGGGTCTGGCCGGCTCTTTGGTGGGGTCCTTGTGCGGGCTCATCAGATCCCAATTCCTGGCCACGCCGGTGCTGTACACCCAGCTTTCCAACCCGACCTCCAACAGCATCTACCGCCGTCTCGGATTCCGTGCTGAGGTTGAGGTCCTGAGCTACAACTTCACCTAGGACGCCGCGGCGTTCCGAGTCGCAGGGGGAGGGTGTGAGCCGCGCACTGGCTCAGCTGGAAAAGTCCAGGGTCAGGGAGTGGGATGTGTGCTGGTCCAGGATGGCCACCGTCAGGACATGCTCCTTGCGGTTGAAATCGAAGTGCAAATCGGCCCTGGGGTCGGAGGCCTGCAGCAGGCGATACGAGGAGAAGAACGAGGGCACCGCTATCCTCAGCGTCCGCCCGGCGGCCTCCCCCCGGAATGCGATCTGCAGCTCACCCGTGCGGTAGTCGTAGCGCAGGCTCGTCAGGGTTCCGGGAGTCATCTCCGGATAGGCGCGGGCGACTATGCGCAGTCGCGATGGTTGGCGGATGAAGGCCCAACTGCCACCCTCGTCCCAATCCCAGTAGGCCCAACCAAGTCGGAAGCTGTCCAACTCGTTCATCTCCTTGGCGATCCAGGCGTTGCTGGCGGCGCCCGGCGGCCCGCCGATCTCTCCCACCCACGGGGCTCCGCCGGCCGTCCTGGCCTGATCCTCCAGCAGGCGGAGGGGAGTTCTGTATTGCGGGGTCGGGGTCTGCCACGGAGGTTCGAGGAGAGTGGCGAAGACGTGGCTGGAGAAGATCTGGTTGGGATAGGGGATTCGACCGACGTAGGTGGGAAGCCCGAAGTCAAGTGACTGCTCGGACATAAGCATCTGATGGGGTGCGATCTTGGCCAGACGGCTCATCAGAGACGCCTCGAACGGGAGCAGGAACTTGGCCCCAAACAGCCCCGAGGGGATGGGGAATGGGTGGGGCTCGTTCCAGAGGTCGAAGGCCGCCACCGCCGAGTCATTGCGGAACGCGTGGGCCACGTAGATCCAGGCCTCAGTCACGTCTCGCTGCCAGCCGCCCAGGTCCGACCAGAAGATGAAGTAGCTACCAAGGACACCAGGCGCTATGTGTCGGTTCCAGGGAGGAGGCGCGGGAAAGGTGGTGGGGAGGAATCCCGCGCTGGCCCAGCTGGGCGCTCCGTCACCTCCGTAGTAGGTGCTCCAGTCGATGTTGTGCATGTCCAGGATCGAGTAGATCCCGTGGGCAGCGGCCTCCGTGACCGTCTTCTTGATCTCACTCAGATATTCGGCCGAGAAGATCCCTGGCCGTGGCTCCAGCTGAGCCCAGCTGATGGGGATCCGGATCACGTCGAACCCATCCTGCTCCATCTTCTCGAAGCTCGCAGTCGTGGGCACCGGACCCGGCGTGATGTCCTTGGCCTGAAGCAGCCCCGTGACATTCATGCCTCTCAGGAGCACCTGCTGTCCGGAGCTGGTGAAGATGCTCCTGCCATTGCTGTGCAACCAGGGGAGGGTCGACACGCTGGGAGCGTCGGACGACTCCAGGGCTGTCCGAGCGCTGGTGGGATAGGTGGGGTATGAGTTGGGGATCAGGGCATACACCACCAGGATCAGGGACAGGCAGAGGAAGGCCCCCAGGGCGAGCGTCAGGCACGAGCAGCAGCCGCGGCGGCAGCCCCGGGCACGAGTCGGCCGAACCGCTCTCCAGCCTCTACCGAGGGCGTTGTTTGTGCTCATGGGACAGGGGTTCGGCCCATTCCCACACACCTCCTTGCCGAACCGTGGTCATGACGCGTGCTCCGGCCTGGTGGCGGGGATCTTGACCCGCCCGACCAGCCACCCGCCAGCCACGAGGGCGGCGGCCAGGAATACGAACAACATGGGGAACCCGGCGTTGTGATGAAGACCGTTGCCGAAGTCAAGAAGCGGACCTCCGATGGCGGTCGCGAGAATCCCGGAACCAGCCGTTGCGAGGTTGGAGATGCCCATGAAACGTCCCGACTCAGCCGGTGGTACGAGGTCTGTCACCAGCGCCCAGTCCACTGACAGCAGCATCCCAAAGGCGCAGCCCACCACGATGCCCACAACGTAGACCCAAAGCAGCGACGGTGCCGGAATCAGCAGCAGTGTGCCCACCGCCCCCAACCAGGCGGCGGCCCGCACGATCGCGATGCGCCCCACGCGCTGGGACAACTTGCCGGCGGGTAGGGTGACCACGATGGCGCAGATGACGACCACCGCGAGCAATACCGAGGTCGCCCCCGACGCTCGGTTCGCCAGGGAACTCCCCGACCCCGGGTAGAACAGAGCTTTGATGTATAGAAGCGCGAAGTCAGTGAGCCCGGTGATGCCCATCAGGGCCAGCAGCCGAGAGACCAGCAACCAAGTGAAGTCCGGGTTCTGCCGAAAGCGGAAGCTGAAGACTCCGAGCAGGGCGTCACGCTTGTTCGGGAGGGGCGGTGATGCGGGGCTATCGGGAACGAACTTGAGCGTCAGCGCCAATGCCAGGACCAGCACCACCCCCGCCGATGCAAGGGCCAGAGGGAGGTGGCCGACCGCGATCAGTTGACCCGTCAGAAGGAATCCGATGGCGGTTCCCACGAAGACCGCCAGTCCATAGTAGCCGGCGGCGCGCCCTCGCTCCCGCTCGGGGACCTGATCGGGGAGGAGCCCCTGGTAGGCCCCCTCGGCTGTGTTCGAGCATATCTGCAGGGCACAGTAGGGCAAAATCAGGGCTCCATAGCTTCCGGCCAGGGCGAGGCCCACCAGGCACAACAGATCTCCCAGGGTGCCCGCTAGCATGAAGGGCTTGCGCCTTCCCCAGCGGATCTGCACCCTGTCTGAGAATGCGCCCGCCATCGGTTGCACGATGATCGCCACCACGGCGCCGGCGACCGACAGGAAGGCCAGCGCCACTCCTCGGTGCGCGGCAGGCACGGTCCCGACGATCAGGCGCGGCAGGATCAGTGCCCCCATTCCCTGCCACAGGTAGTTGATCGCGACCCAGTAGGCGGAGAGGGCGAGAAGCCGCCACGCGGAGAAGCGCACAATGATCTGGCGCTGCTCTCGTTTCGACGATAGCAATGTCGAACTCTGGCTCATGACCGCACCACCCAGGGCCTGTCGCAACGGATGGATCCGCTGCAGCAACTTTACGCCGCTTCCCAAAGCGTCGATGGAATTGTCCAACCATCAGCGGGGGGATCTCATTGACCACCAGCATCATCGCCCTGGATCGGGGCCGATCGCTCCAGGTGACCGTGGAAGGCGACCCCTCGGGGCTTCCGATACTCATACATCACGGAACCCCGGGATCCTGCGTGCTGCTCCCCGACTGGATCAGCGACGCGGAGCGACGGGGCCTGCGGCTCATCAGCTTTTCCAGGGCCGGCTATGGGCTGTCCACCAGGGCCCCGGGCCGCGATGTGGCCCAGGTGGTGCAGGATGTGCTGCCGATACTTGACGAGCTTGGGGTGGATCGCTGCGCCACCTGGGGCCTCTCCGGTGGGGGACCGCACGCTCTGGCCTGCGCCGCCCTGCTTCCCGACCGAGTGGTCGCAGTCTCCTGCATCTCCGGCGTTGCCCCGTTTTCGGCCGTGGGCCTGGACTGGATGGCGGGAATGGGCGGTGCCAACGTGGAGGAGTTCTCCCTGGCCGTCTCCGGTGACCATGACGCCCTGCTCAGCGCCGGCGAGGGGATGGCCGCCGCCCTTCGCACATCGGCCCCTGAGCAGCTGATCGAGGAGATGGCCTCCCTGCTGTCGGCGGAGGATCTTGCGATCATGAGGTCGGACTTCGGCCGCTTCGTTCACGAGAGCATGGTGGAGGGGCTGCGCGAGAACGCCTTCGGCCTCTACGACGATGATCTTGCCGTCATCTCCCCGTGGGGCTTCGACCCGGCCGACATCCGACTGCCGGCCCAGGTGTGGCAGGGGGGGCAGGATCTCATGGTGCCGTGGGATCACGGCCGGTGGCTGGCGCAGCGCATTCCGGGCGCGGAAGCTCATCTGGTTGCCAGCATGGGCCATCTGACCGTGGCCGCCAGAGGGATTCCCGAGGTTCACGACTGGCTCGCCTCCCATTTCTGACGGAGCCCGTGGGCGCGGGTCGGCTCCTGCGGACGCGGTACCGGTACCGGCCGGCTCCGGTCCGGCCCTGAGCCCTCGACCTCGGACCTCACCCGGGCGGCTCAGGTATGCTGGCCCGCGGGCTTTGAGCGACCAGAGGGTATGTCGGTGCGCGTTCACATCTCAGTCGACATGGAAGGGATCGCAGGCGCGGTGACCGGCACGGACGTGCTGCCAGCCGAGGCCGACTATGCGCTCACCCGTCACCTCATGACGGCGGAGGCGAGCGCGGCAGTGCGAGGCGTGTTCGCCCATGACGCCGATGCCACCGTCATCGTGGCCGACTCCCATGGGCCCTTCACGAACCTGATTCAAGAAGAGTTGGACTCCCGGGCTCGCCTGGTGCGGGGGCGACCACGCCCGTTGGCGATGATGACCGGGGTCCAAGGCGCCGATGCGGCCATCTTCGTGGGCTATCACGGCCGAGCCGGGACCGCGCAGTCGGTCCTCTCCCACACCATCAACGGCGGCTGTGTCAGCGACGTCCGCTGCAACGGCCGGCAGGTTGGAGAGATTGGTCTCAACGCCGCCCTGGCCCAGCACTTCGAAGTTCCGGTGGTTCTGGTCTGCGGTGACGACACGGTTGCTGCGGAAGCTGGCTCCGTCATCGAAGGGGTCACCACCGTGGTCGGGAAATGGTCCCTGGGCGCTCGGGCGGCGGAGTCCCTGCATCCTGCGGTCGCCTGCCAGCAGATAGAGCAGGCGGTTCCGGCGGCGCTGGCCAGGCGCGCAGCGGTCAGGGCCCTGACGTTCCCCGGCCCGGTCGAGGTTGAGGTCGATCTTTACCGGGAGATGATGGTTGAGAATCCCCTCCTCATTCCCGGGGTCGCGAGGACAGGACCGCGCACCGTTCGCAGTGTGGCCCCCGACTTTCTCCGCGCCTATGAGCTCATCATGCTTATCACCATGGTGGCCGCCCTGACGAGCTGAAGGGCACAGCGATGGCGAGGTGGCAGCCGGCCCTGACGGAGAGCCTGGTCGCCCGCCGGCGCTAGGGGCGCACGGCATGGCGCGGCCCGATGTGGATCAGAGGACCTGGGAAGGTCCACGGTGGGCAGTCGCCATCAGCCGGCGACGCTCGAACGGCTCCCCGCTTCCCGCCTCACCACCACCCGCGGGGCGAGGCAGGATCTCATGGCCGATCACCGGGCAGTGGGCGTCACCTGGTGGCGACGGCTCCAGCAGCTTGCGGATGAGCCCCTTTCGCCCAGCGCTCGGCGCCAGAGGAGCTCTCGCCCCCGCCAGGCCCCGCCTTCGATGTGCCACGGTGCGTTCCTCACCCGCTCAGCGGACTCGGTAGCACGGCGTGGGTCCCGGCCACTTGGGACAATGATGACCTGGGCATTGATCAAGTAGCTGGAGCATCCATGACCAAAGCGGTGATCGTCGACGGCGTGCGGACCCCAGTGGGGCGCTACGGCGGGGCCCTGGCCGGGGTTCGGCCGGACGACCTGGCAGCGCTGGTCCTTCGGGGACTTGTCTCGCGGACAGGGGTGAATCCGGGTGAGGTGGAGGATGTCTATCTCGGGTGCGCCAACCAGGCTGGGGAGGACAACCGCAACGTGGCCCGGATGGCGCTGCTCTTGGCCGGATACCCGATTGAGGTCGCGGGCTGCACCGTCAACCGGCTCTGCGGCAGCGGCTTGCAGGCCGTGGCGGATGCGGCCCGGGCCATATGCCAGGGAGATGGCGCGCTCTTTGTCGGGGGTGGAGTGGAATCGATGAGCCGGGCGCCGTGGTCGGTGCCCAAGCCGGACCGGGCCTGGCCGCGCGGTCAACAGGTGATGTACGACACGGCCCTCGGATGGCGTTACGTGAACCAGCTCATGGAGGAGCTCTACGGGACGGATTCGATGGGCCAGACCGCCGAGAATTTGGCCCATCTGTATTCGATAGGGCGCGAAGCTCAGGACCATTTCGCTCTCCAAAGTCACCGCAAGGCTGTCCGCGCTGAGGAACTGGGCTCATTTCAGGCGGAGAGGATAGCGGTCACCCTCAGGGCAGGGGATGTGGAGCGAGACGAGGGGCCCCGAGCTGACTCCAGCCTTGAGAGATTGGCCAAGCTGCGCCCGGCCTTCGCCGACCCGGGAACGGTCACCGCTGGCAACTCCAGCTCACTCAATGACGGGGCCGCCGCCCTGCTCCTGGCGGCCGATGATTATGCGGAGGCGGTGGGCCTGAGGCCGATGGCGGAGATCCGCGGTATGGCGGTGGCCGGGGTGGCCCCCAGGATCATGGGCATTGGTCCGGTGCCGGCGTCGCGGAAGGCCCTCGCCCGCGCCGGGCTGACCCTTGCGGAAATCGGCCTCATCGAGCTCAACGAGGCGTTCGCGGCCCAGTCGCTCGCCGTCCTTCAGGAGTGGAAGGTTGATCCGGAGGATGATCGCCTCAATGTCAATGGGGGGGCGATCGCCCTGGGCCACCCGCTGGGCTGCTCCGGCGCTCGCATCCTGGTGACGCTGGTGCACGAGATGCGCAGGCGGCAGGTCCAGTTCGGACTGGCCACCATGTGCATCGGGGTCGGCCAGGGGATCGCGATGGTGGTCGAGCTCAAGAGCTGATGGGGGCAGCGGAGATCTCCGGATCCCGGTAAGCTCCCAGGATTCCCCGGCGCCGGTGGCCGGGCAGCTCCGCAACCAACTCGGGAGTCTCCATGACCGAAGTCGACCAGATTGCCCTGGAGTACCAGCGGGCCCTGGCCGCGCTGGACCCGGTCGGCGCCTTCGCCCGCGGCGACCTGAATCGGGCAGGGGAGCTCACCGATCTGTCCCCGGCCGGGGAGGAGGCGCGGGCAGAGCTGGCACGGCGAGCGAGCCAGCGAGTTCTGGCACGAACCGCCGAGGAGCGGGCCAGCGTGGGCTGTCAGACGATGCTGGACCGCCTCCAGGTCACGTGTGATCACTTCGACCAGGGCGAGTGGCTGTGCAATCTGAGTGTCTTCGGGCCTCAGTCCGAGCTCCGCGCCAGCTTCGACCTCATGGCGAGGGCGGACGATTCTGATTGGGCTCTCATCTCCCACAAGCTGACCCTTGTGCCGAGCGCCATCGCAGGTTTCATCACCACCCTTGGCCAGGGGCTCGACCGCGGTAGGTGCGCAGCCCGCCGTCAGGCCCTGGCCTGTGCCGCCCAGACCAGGGTCTGGGGGGGTGGCTCGGGTCCAGGGTTCTTCAGCACCCTGGCCGCGGCATACCGGGGCGCGGATGCGAAACTGGCCTCCGCACTTCAGGAGCGCGCCCACTCCGCCGAGCAGGCGTACCTCGACCTCACACGCTTCTTGGAAGGGGAGTATGCGTCTCGTGCCCCGGTTGGGGATGGGGTCGGCCGGGAACGATATCGCCTGGCGCTGCGGCGGCACCTCGGTATTGAGCTGGATCTCCAGGAGGCTTACGACTTCGGCTGGTCGGAGGTGGCGCGATTGGCTGCGGAGATGGCTCGAGTGTCGGAGAGAATCGCACCCGGTCAGGGGGTCTCCGGCGCCGTGTCTGTCCTGGAACAGGACCCAGCTCTCTGCATCGAAGGGGAGGCCAACTTTCGATCCTGGAACCAGGAATTCCTGGATGCGGCCATGGCGGCCCTGGACGGCGCCCACTTCGACATCCCAGCCCCCGTCAGGCGCGTGGAAGCCATGATCGCCCCGCCCGGTGGAAGCCCGGCGATGTACTACACCCCGCCTTCCGCGGACTTCACCAGACCGGGCAGGACCTGGTACCCGACCTTGGGCCGGACCCACTTTCCCCTCTGGAACGAGGTCTCGACCGCCTATCACGAAGGGGTTCCCGGCCATCATCTCCAGCTTGCTCAGACCTGTTATCTGGCGGCCGAGCTCAATCCCTTTCAGACTCTGGCCGGCGGCGTCGCCGGGCACATAGAGGGTTGGGCTCTCTACGCAGAACGGCTGATGGATGAGCTTGGATATCTGGAGCGAGACGACTATCGCCTGGGCATGCTTGCCTCCCAGGCGATGCGCGCGGCACGGGTGGTGGTCGACCTCGGCCTGCACCTGGAGCTGCCCATTCCGGGGGGTCAGAGCTTCCACCCTGGCGAGCGCTGGTCGTGGGCTCTGGCAGTCGAGTTCATGATGCAGAACAGCCGGCGGAGCAGGCAGTTCTGTTCGGGCGAGGTTGACCGTTATCTGGGCGTACCGGCGCAGGCTGTCTCCTACAAGCTCGGAGAGCGGGTCTGGCTTGAGGCTAGGGAGCAGGCGCGAAGGCGCTGCGGGGCGGCGTTCGACCTCAAGGCGTTTCATCGCATCGCCCTTGGGCTCGGATGCGTCGGCCTTGGCCAGGTCCTCTCTGAGCTGGGCACGCTGGGGCCGAACGACATGCCGGGCTGAGGCACTCGCGATCCCCCTGGCCTGCGAGACTAAGGGGATGGAGGCTCCTGAGATAGAGAATCTGGTCTTGGCCAACCACGTCGAGGCTGTCAATGGACTTCTCTACATTTCCGGGGGCGGCTGGACCGACCATTGGAGACCTGCCCCGGCCGCCGGGGGGCCGCCGATCATCAGCCATCTGGGCGTGGCGGTGACCCTGACGGTCCCCGCCGCTGCCCCCACGATACCCCAGCCGCTCACGGTGGTGATCGAGGACGACCAGGGGCGCCAGGTGGCTGGGCTTCAGACCATGATCAATCAGAGTCGGCCCGCCGGCCTGGGGCCGGACCAGGAGCAGAGGATCGCAATGGCCCTGAGTTTCAACATCGTGTTCCCCGCCGCGGGCCTCTACCGCCTGGCCGCCACGTTGGGTATATCGGCTCCCAGAACGCTGGCGTTCCGAGTCCACGATGTGGCTCCTCCCGCCCCCGACCTGCCGACCGTCAATTGAGCCCCGGCGGGCAAGAGGTTGATCTGATGCCCGTGAATCCCGCCCCGCACCAGGCCCGCCCCTGAGGGTCAATGGACACCGGGGCACGCCCAAGCGCGGCTCACCGCGGGTGCCGGACCCTCTTGGGATTCCTCGATCCAGCGAGGCGGGTGCTGGCGAGGGCAGCCCAACCCGTGTTCCGCCGGACAACCTGAGTGGGCGCGCCGCCAAGGCATCATCCCCACCGCGCTGCGGCGGCTTGAGAACGGCACCGTGCCGGTGCCTGCGAAGCGGGTGGGGCTGCGGACCATCCTGGTGTCGCTGCAAGGATGGCCGAGTCATCTCATGGACACTGAGCAGGAACGGTCCGTGCGTCTTGCCAAGGCGTGACGGTGGCCCCCAGGTGGCTGAGCACCAGAGGAGATGGTGATGGCAACGGCTGCCGGCGTCCGGGTCGGGGAACACCGTTCTTCCCTACCGGATGTCGCCTCCTGTCATCCATCGGGCCCGGTCACCGGCCATCGCCGGGGGCGGGGGGCTTTTCGGAGGGACGAGGGTGGGAGATGGGCACGTTCAGGTTGAAGCGCACCCCAGCCATCCGGATTGAAAAGCAGACCGCGGCCGCCGCAACGGCGAGGGCACTGCCATAGAAGTGGAAACTAAGCGCCACCGCGGTGAGGGTGGCGCCACAGGCGGCCGGGATGGCGTAGAGGCCGCTGGAGAGCACGGTCGGTACTCTGCGGATGATGACGTCTCGAACCGTGCCCCCGCCAACGCCGGTGATGGTCCCCAGGACGACCGACTGAAACGGCCCCAGATGGGCGGCGAACGCAGTGGTGGTCCCCGTCACACAGAAGAGCGACAGGCCCGCGGCGTCCAGGACGGTTATCGATCGCTCGAGGCGGAGCCACAGCTGGCGTGCCCCGAAGGCCACGACGCCGGCTCCACCCGCCACCGCCAGGTAGCGCCAGTCCCGAAAGGCCGCCGGGGGCAGGGATCCTATGAGAACGTCCCGGATGATGCCGCCGCCGAGGGCGGTGATCACGGCCAGCGCCACGACGCCGACGAGGTCGAGGTTCTCGGACTCCATGGCGGTCAGGGCGCCGTTCAGGCCGAACACGAAAGTGCCCAGCAGCTCGAGCACGAGCTGGAGCGCTGAGCCTGTGCTAGTCACTCCAGCTACTGTTCGGTCGCTCGAATCGGGTCGAGCCAGACGAGAGCCGCCACCACCATGGCACTAATCCCAGTATCCAAAGTGGGCTGGAGGACGGGCGCGAAGAGCGCCGAGTGGTTGACCGGGATGTCCTGGGCGATCCGACCCGCCGCCTCGGCCTCGTGGTAAAGCTGCGGATCAATGCCCCCGATACCCCAATAGCAGTAGGGGATGCCCAGGGCCGTTGGAATGTCGCTGAAGTCCTCGCTGGCGGATTGCGCTGGCAGCGTCACCGCGAGATCACCGAAGAAGGATGAGAACCCATTCGCAACTTTGTTGGTGGTATCGGGGTCGTTGTCGGTCAGGGGGAAGTGATCGAATAGCTGGTACTCGGGTGGCTGCGGCGATCCCGAGGCCTGACATTCGGCGTCGACGATGCGGCGGATGGCCGCCAGGGTGGCCCGACGGGTCTGCTCACAGTAGGTGCGGACGTTGAGTTCGATGACCGCGCGGTCGGGGATTACGTTGCTCTTGCTGCCGGCCTGCAGGCTACCGACGGTGACCACCACCGTGTCGGCCGGGTCCGTCTCACGTGCCACCACGGTCTGGAGTCGCACCACGATCATCGCCGCCAGGACGACGGGGTCAACCGAGGCCTGGGGCATGGAGCCATGTGAGCCACGCCCGTGGACCGTGATGCGCATGCTGTCGGCGGCCGAGAGCGTGGGCCCGGCGCGGGTGCCGACTCGTCCAGCCGGAGCTGGCAAAACGTGCTGGGCCAGGGCGACGTCCACCTTGGGCAGCAGCGCCTCCAGGCCATCCGCGAGCATGGCCTTGGCGCCGTCGCCAGTCTCCTCTGCGGGCTGGAAGACGGCCACTACCGTCCCCTTCCAGCTCTGCAGGTTTGTGGCCAGCGGGCCGACCGCACCCAGCAGACAGGCCACGTGCATGTCGTGCCCGCAAGCATGCATGACCGGCACCTCGTGGCCAGCTGCGTCGGTTGCGGTCACGCTGCTGGCGTATCCGAGCCCGGTCCTCTCAGCGACGGGCAGGGCATCCATGTCCGCCCGCAGCATCACCACTGTCCCACTGCCATTGCGGATCACGCCGACCACCCCGGTCCCGCCGATGCCGGTGTGGACCTCGACATCGAAAGCCGCGAGCCGTGCCGCGATTTTTGTCGCCGTCGTGTGCTCCTGGTGGGAGAGTTCAGGGTGAGCGTGCAGGTCTCGGTAGAGATCCGCAGCCCACCCCCGGACGGCGCCCAGGTCGGATAGGATCGCGGCGGCCGCTGATGCCATCGGTTGGGAAGCCACGGTGGGATTGTGCCATCAACCAGAAGGAGCAGGGGGATTCTGGGGTTCCGATCCCGGGGCGGCGCCCGGGCCCGTGCGCGCAGACGGCGGTCGCCAAAGGGAGGACCGGTGAGCGCGCCTGCCGCTCAGTGAGGGTGGGCAGGGGGGTCCGGAGGAAAACTTTTGGCGGCACGCCGCTGGAGCAGCCACGCCGGGCGATATACTCCCTCCGGTGATCGTGACCACGACCGAGAACATTCCCGGGACCCGGGTGTTGAAGACCCTGGGGCAGGTCTTTGGGTTGACCGTGCGCTCCCGGAGTATTGGTGGCAACATAGCTGCCGGGCTGAAGAGCCTCGGCGGGGGCGAGATCGGGGCCTATGTCAAGTTGAACGAGGATGCTCGACGGCAGGCGCTGGATCGCTTGGTGGCGAACGCCACCGCCATGGGAGCCAACGCGGTCACGATGATGCGCTTCGATTCCACAGAGATGGGCCAGAACATGACGGAGATCGTGGCCTATGGAACGGCCCAGGTCATCGAGTCGGTCGAAGAGAGCGCTTCCGCCTGAAGCGGCTCACCTGACGTGGTTGGGGAGATGATCGCCGCACTGGTGGTGCTCGCGGTTCTGGTCGTCGGGATCGTGATCGCGGTCTTTGGCTGGGACCGCTACCGGGTTGGCCGCACCGGCGATATGTCACCAACCGACGAGATTTTCATCGACCCGATCTCCGGGCGCCGCACGCGGGTCTGGTACGACGCCACGACGGGCCAGCGCGATTACCGCCCGGAGTAGGGGCGGAGCACCACCCGGGGTGCGGGCGCAGCTCAGGCCTTGTAGAGCGGGCGAATGGCCGGGCCCATTCGCCTTGAACCCGCCGCCGGCAGCGCTGGTTGCAGATCGGCAACCAAGCCTTTGGTCCAGGTCCAGCCGTGCACTCGCCGGACTTCGTCCGGCGCAGGGGCCGCGGGTGTTCGGCCGCTCGAAATGGGTCAGCTATGACCGGGAGCGGAGGTCCTAATCGCCGTTTCCCGGATTCATCCAACGTGATCTTCCGAGTCGCTCGACCAGCTCATCGGCACCCTCGGGGCCCCACGATCCGACCGCGTACGGCTCCGGGTGCCCGTCGGACTCCCACGCGGTTATGACCGGGGAGACGATCTCCCAGCTGCGGTCGATCTCGTCACCGCTCGGGAAGACCGTGTGCACTCCCGACAGCACCTCGGTGAGCACGTGTTCGTAGGCGTCCGGCAGCTCGCTGCCAGCGAGCTTGGAGTACTCCAGGTCGAGGCCGGCCGGGACCATCTCAAAGCGAGTTCCAGGGCGCTTGGCGCCGATGCGGAGGGTTATCCCCTCATGGGGTTGAATCCGTATCTGCAGCAGGGTGGGGATCGGCCGCTGACGATTACCGTCCAGCCGCAGAGACGGCGAGTCGCGGAAGCGGATGACGACCTGGGTGGTGCGCTGGCGCAGAGCCTTGCCGGTCCGAATGAAGAACGGGACGCCGTCCCAGCGCCAGTTCTCCACGCTCAGCATCGCCGCGACAAAGGTCTCCCGACGTGAGCCTCGACTCACCCCGTCCTCACCGAGGTATCCCCGGTACTGCCCCCGCACTGCCACCTGAGGATCGATTGGGCGCACGGCTCGAAGCAGCTCCAACTTCGATTTGCGGATATCGCGGGCGTCGAAGGTGGTCGGAGGCTCCATGGCCACCAGGGCCAGGAGCTGCAGTACATGATTTTGGACCATGTCCCGAATGGCTCCGGATTGGTCGTAGTAGCCGGCCCGGCTGCCGATTCCCTCCTCTTCGGCGGCGGTGATCTGCACGCTCTGGACCAGGTTGCGGTTCCAGATGGCCTCGAAGATGGCGTTGCTGAAGCGCAGAGCCAGCACGTTCTGGACGGTGTCCTTGGCCAGGTAGTGGTCGATTCTGTAGATCTGGTCCTCGGTGAACGTCTCCTGCAGCTGGCGGTTGAGCTCGCGTGAGCTCTCCAGGTCGTGTCCGAGGGGCTTCTCGACCACGATCCGCCGCGATGAGTCCCCCTTGCGATTGAGACCGACCGACGCGAGCCCGGAGAGAATCAGGGGGAACACGGTTGGTGGCGTCGCCATGTAGAAAACGACCTGCGAAGCTCCCTCGTCCGCCGCCAACAGCTGGCTGTAGGCGCTCTGGTCGGAGTAGTCCAGGCGCACCCAGATGGAGCTGTCCGCCAGCTGCGCCGTCCCCGCGTCGGCACTCAGACGCTTGCGAAACTTCCCGTCATCAAGGTCGGACCGCCCCACCCCAACGACTCGCACCTCCCCCTCCACCTCTCCATTGCGAAGCGCCGACTGCAGCGCGGGCAGGACCTTGCGGTGGGCGAGGTCGCCAGAGGCGCCGAAGAGGACCAGGGTGGTTGTGGCTGACGTGGGCACGACAACATTGTCGCCCACTAGATGCCGACAACCACCCTGGGAACTGTCCCGCCGCGTTCTCCGGCCGTAGGGTGGATCGTCGGGGCGCCAATCTGCGAACATGGCGGTCTCCATGTCCATCCCCGCTAGTCGCTATGAGACCATCGTCGTCGGCGGTGGCCACAACGGATTGATCTGTGCCGCGTATCTGGCCCGCGCCGGCCAGAGGGTGCTCCTGTTGGAGCGTCGGCCCCGGGTGGGTGGGGCTGCCGCGACCGAGGAGGTGTGGCCCGGATACCGCGTCTCCATCCTGTCCTATGTGGTCAGCCTCTTGCGCCCGGCGATCGTCCGGGAGCTGGAGCTGGAGCGCTTCGGGTACCACGTGTACCCGCTGGATCCCGCCTATTTCATGCCTTTCCCCGACCAGAGGAGCCTGTTGTACTGGGAGGATCTGGCCCAGGCGCAACGAGAGGTGGCCAAGTTCTCCGCCCACGATGCCGCTGCGCTAGCAGACTATGACCGGGAGATCGGGCGGCTGGTTGAGCTTGTCAGGCCTCTGCTCGACATGATTCCACCGCGGACCAGGATCGGCTCGCCGCAGGAGCTCAGGGAAGCGCTCGGGCTCTCGCGTCACCTGCTTCGCCACCGCGGCGAGCTGGCCGCGCTGATCGACATCATGACCATGTCCGTATCGGACTACCTAGACCAGTGGTTTGAGGATGAGGCGGTCAAGGGAGCCCTCTGCCCAGGCGGGGTCATAGGGGCCTGGGCCGGACCGCGCTCGCCCGGCACCGCCTACGTGCTCCTGCACCACCGCATCGGTGAAGTAGGTGGCCAGCGGGGAGGTTGGGGTTTCGTCCGTGGTGGTATGGGGCGGCTCTCTGAGATCCTGGCGATGGCGGCTCGCGCCAATGGGGCGGAGATCATGACGCAGGCCGAGGTTGACAGCATCAAGGTCCGTGGGGGGCAGGCCCGGGGCGTCACCCTGAGTGACGGAACGGAGCTGGCCTGCAGCAGAGTCATCTCCGGAATCCATCCCGTAACCACACTTCTGGGCCTGGTGGGGAGCGGACATCTGCCCGCGGATCTGACCCGAGAGCTCCAGCGGTTCCGCAGCCGATCCGGGTCGGTGAAGGTGAACCTGGCCCTGGCTGAACTGCCGGACTTCCGCGCGCGGCCCGGGGTCGACCTGGGACCTCAGCACCCGGAATTCATCATCAATCCCTCCATCGACTACCTGGAGGAAGCGTGGCGGGAGGCTCAGGCGGGCAGCTGGAGCCACAGCCCGATGATGGACTGCGTCATCCCCACCACCAAGGACTCCAGCCTCAGTCCCGAGGGGCGCCACATCCTCACCTGTTTCGTGCAATACGCGCCTCGCCAGCTGGCGGCAGGGGAGTGGGACCTGGAGCGGGATCGCCTGGGCGACCGGGTGGTGGAGATCCTCGGCGAGTACGCTCCCAATCTCCCGAATGCGGTGCTTCATCGACAGGTGATCACGCCCCTCGACATGGAGAGGGAGTTCGGGTTGGTCGGGGGCAACATCTTCCACGGCGAGATGTCGCTCGACCAGCTGTTCTTTCTGCGCCCGGCCTCTCAGGCGGGAAGTTATCGCACCCCGATCGCGGGTTTGTACCTGTGCGGGTCAGGGACCCATCCCGGAGGTGGGGTCATGGGCGCCCCCGGGCGCAACGCTGCCCGAGCCCTCCTGGCCGATGCCCGGATCGACAGGCTCAGGGGCCGATTCAGGCAGGGCCGCGGTTCCCGCGCAGCGGCCCAGGGCACCGGCAGCACGGCCTAGCTCGCTCCGGGCTCCATCTACGGGCGACACTTGGGATCGCGGCGGGGCGGTGCAGCCATGGCGGTTCAGCCGTTCGTCGATTCCATCGCGGGCCGGCGCAGGAAGTCCGCCGGCCCGCTGGGGATCGTGCGCTCCTCAGACCATGGGAACGGAGCATCCCGCAGCAACGTCGCTTCGCGGACGCCGGTTTCCCGCATCGCGGTGGCGTCCGCAAAACCGCCATCGGAAGTGTTGGCCTCGCCCAGTTCGCCGGGCGCGGCCCACCTGAGCTCGAGGGCTGTAACCCGGGCGGCCTCTGGCACCAGCAGGGCGGCGAGTCTCCCGGACCTGCCACGGCTGCTCATCTGGCAATTGAGCCCTTCGGCCCCGATAAACTCGGCACCATGGAGCGCGTGCTGCTCGGACCGGCCGGGCCGTCCGCGAGCAGGATCGGACTCGGACTGGCGGCCGTGGGTCGTCCCGCCTACATCACCTCGGGACGAGATCGAGACCTCGGCCAGGAGAGGTCGCCGGAGGCGCTGAGGGCTCGAGCGCACGACCTGCTCGACCACGCCTACCAGCTGGGGATCAGGTACTTCGATGTCGCTCGCTCCTACGGCCTGGCGGAGGAGTTCGTCGCCTCCTGGTTGCGGCGGCGTTCGCCCCTGCCGGAGCCGGTGACGGTCGGGTCGAAATGGGGCTACATCTACGTCGGCGGGTGGCGTCTGGACGCTCCCGTGCACGAAGTCAAGGACCATTCCCTGAAGACCCTGCGGAGCCAGTACGCGAAGAGCAGGCGACTGCTGGGGGACGGCCTTCTCCTCTATCAGGTGCACTCTGCCACCTTCCAAACTCGGGTGTTGGAAGATCCGCAGGTCCTGAGTGAGCTCACGCGTATGGCGCAGTCGGGTCTTGCCATCGGACTCACCGTCAGCGGTCCAGAGCAAGAGGAGGTTATTCGCAGGGCCATGACCCTCACCGCCGCCGGGCGGGCACCTTTCTCATGCGTCCAGGCGACCTGGAATCTTCTGGAGCAGTCGGCTGGGGGCGCGCTCCTGGAGGCGCACGACATGGGTTGGGGGGTGCTGGTGAAGGAGGTGGTGGCCAACGGGCGACTGCTGGGAAGTGACGGGGAGCACATGGACGCGATCCGTGGGCTGGCGGAGGCAAAGGGTGTGGCCCCGGACCAGCTGGCCGTGGCGGCGGCTCTGGCGCAGCCGTTCCACGCCGCGGTGCTGTCGGGGGCGGTCAACCCGTCGCAGCTCTCAAGCCACGTCAGGTCCCTTGACATTCAGCTCTCGTCGGCGGAGCGAGACTCCCTGGCTCGGCTGGCACTGCCGCCGCAACAGTACTGGATGGAGCGGGCGCGCCTTGCCTGGAGGTGAGCGGCAGAGGCGATCGGCGGCTGCTGTCTCGGCTCAGTCCCCGTCGCTCCGGTGCCCCAATGTGCCCTTGACCACAGTACCGGTTGGCGGAAGTGAGCTGGATGACGCCACCTGCCTCACGGGCTCGCGAATGTCCCCCGCACGCGGGCGGGCGGGCACAAAATGGATCACATACCTTTGCCCGGCCTGGGCGGTGAATCGGAGCGCGCCCAGGCGTCGAAGAAAGTGGATTCTCGCTCCCCGGCTGCCCTCGATGTAAGCCGGCACGGCGTCTCCGATCGGCGAGATCTCCAGGCTTGAGGTCAAAGCGCTGACCACGGTCGCCTGGGACAGGATTCCCCGGGGACCGTAGCGGAACACCGCGAGCGCTCGGGAATGGTCCAGAGTGGCTGCGGTCAACCGCCCTCCCACCTGATAGGTCCACTGCCCGTCCGCGAGCAGTCGGGCGAGGCCGCGATCCCCCCGGGCCTGCCCCAGAGACAGCACCGAGCCCAGGGAGCGGGCGAGGGCTGGGCTTATAGCTGTGCCGCTAGCCCACCTGGTCGCGTAGTACATGGCGGGAATGCCGAATACGGCGCTCTGGACTATGTGGGCCACCGCCTGGGATCTATCCAGGCGCCAGCCATCCCCGTCAATCAGGCTGATGGGGTCGACCGCGCTGACGATGGATGCCCGGTAGCTCCAGGTGGAGGCCTGCGCGGCGTCGTACAGGCGCAGGGTGTCCTCTGTGCCCCCGAACTGGGGGGCCACCGCGCTGGCGTCGATCAGGGCACCGGGGTTCGTCTTCCACGCAGCTTGCGAGAGCAACGTCATATACCGCAGCAGGAGCGCCGCTCCGAGCCCGAGCTGCGGCCGACTGACGTGCTCCGCGGTCGGCGGAGGCACCAGGAACCCCCAATCCAGCTTCAGGCCATTGGCGGCCAGGTCGCCGGGGCCGGATCCCAGGAGCTCGCTCATCTGGCTGGATATCTGCGATCTGAAGGAAGCCGCGGTGGGGTCGACCAGGCTTCTGTTGCCAGTCGGGCTGACCTGCTTCCACAGAGGCCACCACAAAATCACCTTGAGTCCCTGGGAGTGGAGTTGCCGGATGAGTTCGCGCATGCCGGCAACGCCGCCGAAGCGGGCGCTGGGTGTGGCGTAGCCCAGGCGGGCTTGCCACTGGGCGTCGATGATCACGGTGAAGTGGTCGACCCCGAAGCGGCGCTTCCAGGTGTTGACAAAGTCCGCCACCCATTGGGCGGTGTAGGCGGGAGACGTGCGCGCGGCATGGGATACCAGCTGCTGGCCCCAGGTGTCGACCATTGGCCAGGCCCACCAGCTTGGGCGCAGAGCAGCGCTGGCCGCCACCGGTGCCTCCCCCATCCCGCTCAACGCATAGTGGTAAGAGAGCAGGTTGGCAGCCGCAGTCCTACCGAAGGTCACCACCAGGGAGGGGAACCCGAGCCAGGTGCCGGAGGTGCTGCCCTGGGGCACCGTCGCTGGTGGCTGAACCCGCCCTCCGTTGCCCCGGTCCCTGATGGTGGCAAGCGTGGAGACAGGGTAATTGACGGCGATCCCCCCACCCTTGGTCAGGGTCAAGGCGGTCGCATCTGGCACCTGCACCAGCCCGATACCGGTCCAGCCAGACCGGGAGCGGAACTCGAGGTCGAACGGCGGAGGGGCGAACGGCGCCGTGTGGAACGGATGGTGGACCCCTAGGAAAGTGGTGGGTGTGGGTTGGAGTGACGGAGAGAACGGGTCGGGACTGAAGGCATGACTCAGAAAGGACGGGGGGAGTCCAGCTTTGCCGTTGGACAAAAATGTCGCTCCGGCGAAGCGGTCGGGTCCCAGCGCAGCCCAGAACGTGAGGGTGAAGAAGTTGGCACGGGGGAGCAGTTGCGCGCGCTCCAGCACCATGCCACCAGGGGCGAAGGTGTAGAGGTCCAGTTCGGCCCCGGCCGTGGTCGCCACAAAGTGGGCCCCTTTGGGAAGCTGGGAGCGCCCCACCAGCGCGACCATTGGGAAACTGTACGAGACTCCTGGGGCTGACACCGAGAGCTGGCCGGAGGTGCGGTCAAGGCCGAGCCGGTAACCGGGTTCCCGCAAAGCCAGGGGTGCGGTCGGACTGGTCGGCCATGCCCATATGTTGCTTGCCAGAGGAAGCGTCGAACTCGAATATTGGTGGTCCAGGTCCGGCTGCTGGCCCTGACCGCTGGCCCAAGCCTCCCCCCCCAGGACAGCCGCGAAGAGAACCGCCACCAGGATGGCGAGCCGGGCCCAGGGGCGTCCACGGTGGCGCTCCTCGCCAGGGGGCCGGTGGTCGGCGGGGGTGTCAATCGTCAAAGCTTCGTCCGGGCCGCATTGAGCCAAGTCTGGACGGCGGGAAATATGTCGCGGTTAAGAGACCGGACTGAGCCTGGGCCGCGGCCGAGCCGGGAGCCTGGCCACCCGGGCTGGGTGAGAGGTCCGGTCGGGGTCTATTCATCGTCCCTCAGCGGCCTGGGCCCCTTCCGGGCCCAGAGCATCACATCGCGGCTGGTGTCAAGGGAGCCGCTGTCACTTCTACTACGTTCTAAGGTCTGCAAACGTTCCACCAGCAAACCGGAGGGGAGCGCTTCCCGCAGCCTGTCCTCGTTGAACAGAAGGTCCTCCCGAGGCGGCCCGCCATGGCCCAGGCTGTCGAGGTGGTGACCGACCACAAACAGATGCCCCCCGGGCTTCAGCCCGTCCGTAGCACTCCGCAAGAGCGCTGCCAGGCGATCACGGCCCGGGTGCATATTGGCGACGACGGCCAAATCAAAGGCTTCCCGTGGCACCTCGTACTCGAAGATATCCGCCGCCACCAGTTCCAGCGCGAGGCCCTCCGCCTTGGCTCGCTCCGCAGCCTGCTCCAGCCCGACCACCGAGGTGTCAACACCGACGACGTGGAAGCCGTGGCGGGCGAGCCAGATCGCGTTTCGCCCCGGACCGCACCCCAGGTCTATGGCATCCCCCGGAGGCACCGTCTGGCACAGTTCGACCAGTGATGGATCGGGGTCCTGGGACCAGCCGTGCTCCGAGAATCGCCGATCCCAGGAGTCATGGGCCATGCTCACGTGTCGCTCCTTTCCCCAGTGGCTGTGCCATTGCTTCCGGTAGAGCTTGGCACACGTCGCCCCACCCACAGCGGGCGCGAATGTGGACCGCTCGCCGGTGGAACGTGCGCAGGGCGCAAAAGGTTTGCTGCGGGTCGCAGAACTAGCTCTTAATCTCGTATTATCAAAAGATGAATGGAGACTTTAAGGACAGTTTCTATTCCGAGGTGGCGATTGCCGGGGCCGCCCTGGCGAACGGTCACCGGCTTGAGCTGCTCGATCTGCTGGGCCAGGGCGAGCGTTCCGTGGATCAGCTGGCCCGGGAGGCCCGGCTCAGCCTGCAGAACGCGTCTCACCATCTGAAGGTCCTGGCGGAGGCGCGTCTGGTCGTCCGGCGTCGGCTGGGGGTCTCCATTCGATATCGGCTGGCCAGCGAGGATGTGCTGCGTCTTTGGCTGAGCCTGCGCGATCTAGCCGTCGACGGGTCGCCCGAGACAGGCAGGCTGATCGCCGAAAGGTTCCTGCAGCCCGACGAGTTGGCGCCGGTGACAGCGGAGGAATTGGACCTGCTGATGGAGGCATCGGCGGTCGTCCTGATTGATGTGCGGCCCAGTCTGGAGTATCTGGACGGGCACATTGCCGGAGCGATCTCGATCCCGCTGGAGGAGCTCGGTGAGGCCCTGTCGTCTCTGCCCGCCGACCGCGAGGTCGTGGCCTACTGCAGGGGTCCGTTCTGTCTCTTCTCCGGGGAGGCCGTGGTGCGTCTCCGGAGAGCCAGCCTGAGGGCCAGGCGCTTGGCCGGTGGCTACCCGGAATGGGCCGTCTCGGGCAGGGCAGTGGAGCGTGGCGTGGCCTGACGGAGTCGGCGGCGAGGCCAAGGACGGACCTGCCAGGGCAGGGAGGGGGCGTGGTCCGTCGATGGCCACCGAGGTGGAGCCTCCCTCGCTTGGATTGGCACGCAACTGGCTGCAGCTGGGGCTGCTTGGGATCCTGACCCTTCTGGTCGGTGGCACCATGGGCGTTGAGCGGGTCGCTCTGCCCCCCCTGGCGAGCCGGGTCTTCGGGGTCACCTCGATCCTCTACACCGTGTCCTTCATCTCCGCCTTCGGAGCGGTCAAGGCGGTGATGAACCTGGTCTCGGGACGGCTCTCCGACCGCCATGGCAGAAGGCCATTGCTGCTCCTGGGCTGGGCCTTCGCCGTTCCCTACGTGGTCCTCATCATCTTTGCCCAGAGCTGGGTGTGGGTGATCTGGGCCAACGCGTTTCTGGGCGTCAACCAGGCGCTAACCTGGACCATGGCGGTGACCTCCATGATCGATCTGGCCGGCCCCGCCAACAGGGGTTTGGCGGTGGGCATCAACGAGGCTTGCGGTTACGTCGGCGTGGGCCTTGGGGGCTTCGCGGCCGGGTTTCTGGTCACCCTCTACGGGCTCCGCCCGGCGCCGTACCTGCTGGCTCTCGCGGTGGCCGGGGCCGGCCTGCTGCTGACGATCTGGCCGATCAGGGAGTCGGTGGGGAAGGCTCGTGAGGAGCAGGTCCAGGGTGACCAAGAGAAGGCTCCGTCCCCCCAGGGCGGAATCAACCTGAGAGAGGGGCCGGGGCTTGTCTGGATTCTCCGCCAGATGAGCTGGCGCGACCGCGGCATGATGGCCGTGTGCCAGGCTGGCATGGTCAACAAGTTCGCTGACAGCCTCATGATCGGCATTCTTCCCCTGTACCTGCTGGTCCGCGGTTTGAAGCTCTGGCAGATCGGCCTGCTGGTCGGCGTTTACGCCTGGGTGTGGGGGTTGGGGCAGGTGCCTTCCGGGCAGTTGGCCGACTGGCTCGGCCGCCGGCCGCCGATCCTGGTGGGAGCTGGCCTGGTAGCCGTGGGCGTCGCCATGGTGCCGCTGCTTCACGGTTTCGGGCCCTGGCTGCTTGCGGCGACGGTGATGGGGCTGGGGATGGCCCTCATCTACCCCAACCTGATCTCGGCGGTGGGCGACGTGGCCTCCCCGCGGTGGCGCGGCGGGGGCCTCGGCGTATACCGGCTGTGGAGGGATGGTGGCTATGCCGTGGGTCCCCTTGTTCTGGGTGGGGTTGCCGCCCTCTTCGGCCTCGTGGTAGCCTTCTGGGTGACCGTCGCACTGACCATCGCCTCCGCCGGCGCTCTGGCGGTCTTTCTCGGTGAGACGCATCCTCGACCGGGCCGTCTGGCTGCCGGGCGCGGACGCGCCTGAGAGCACGCAAGAGGCGCCTCGGCAATCGGTCCCTCCGGTGAGCCCGTGCAAAGGGATCCTCGTTGACCTCGGTTCCGGAAATCCGGCCGACCGGCTCCTCAGGTAACCTGCGCAGGCGAACCCAGCCGTCTACTGGGCCGGCCAACGGCACTTCAAATCCGGGAGCCCGAATTGAAGATCGGCAGGATCGTCCTGGGGCGCCCACTGCGCTCGAGCGAGGGAGCGAAGGAGGAGATAAGTCCGGTTGAGGGACTCTCCGCCCTCTCCCTGGACGCTCTGACCTCCGTCGCCTATGGGCCCCAGGCCCTCCTGGTCGCGCTGGGTGCGGGCGGCCTGGCGGCGCTTCGATTGGCTCCCTGGATAAGCCTGGCCATCGTCGGCCTCCTCGGGCTGCTGGTCGCTTCCTACATGCAGGTGATCGTGGCCTACCCGGGCGGCGGCGGTGCTTATGCCGTGGCCCGGGCCAACCTGGGCCGCTGGCTATCACTTCTCGCGGGGGCCGCCCTGATCGTCGACTACACTCTGACGGTCGCGGTCTCGATCGCGGCTGGCGTCGGCTCGCTAACCTCCGCCTTCCCCAGCCTGTATCCACTCACGGTGCCGATCTGCCTCGGGATCCTGGCGGTCATCACGGTCCTCAACCTGAGGGGCCTGGCTGAGGGCGCCAGAGCATTTCTGGTTCCGACCTTGGGCTTCATCGTGGCCCTGTTCGCTGTGATTGCGATCGGTTTGGTGCATCCCCTCGACCTCTCCCTGACCCAGTCGGGCGGGGTTCAGGTTGCCAGCCACGCTCTCCAGGCCGTCGGCATCCTCCTCGTGCTGCAGGCGTTCTCCGCCGGGTGCAGCGCGCTGACGGGGGTGGAGGCGATCGCCAACGGCGTTCCCTTGTTCCACAAGCCCAGGGTCAGAACGGCCCGCCAGACGGAGCTGATGCTGGGAGTTCTGTTGGCAGCCATGCTGCTCGGCTTGGCCGTGCTGGTGCAGCGCTTCCACGTCGAGCCGAGGACCGGAAACGCCGTACTCAACCAGATCGTCTCCTACGCCATCGGCCGGGGCTGGGCCTTCGACTTCATTTCAATTCTTGTCACTCTGGTGCTGGCTCTAGCCGCCAACACCAGTTTTGGTGGCCTGCCGGTGCTCGCCAGCTTGCTGGCTCGGGACAACCGCCTGCCCCATGCCTTCGCCATCCGGGGAGACCGGCTGGTTTACAGCAACGGGATCCTGGCGCTGGCAGTTCTGGCAGCCGTTCTGCTGGTGGCCACGGGTGGCAACACAGACTCCTTGATACCCCTCTTCGCCATCGGGGTCTTCACCGGGTTCACGTTGGCCCAGACCGGGATGGTGCGGCACTGGGCCAAGGGCCGAGGCAACGGGTGGCGTTGGCGGGCCTCGCTCAACGCCTTGGGTGCGACCGCCAGCGGCCTCTCAACTTTGATCTTCGTCTTCACCAAGTTTCGCGAGGGAGCGTGGGTGGTGGTGGTGGCCGTCCCACTTCTGATCCTGCTCTTTGTAAGAGTCCACAAGTACTACCGGGGAGTGGACGCCGAACTGCACATCGGGGAGCGCCCGACCAAGCCGAAGAGAGCGCACTCGATAGTGGTCGTGCCCTTCACAGACGTGTCCAGACTGACCAGGGACGCCCTCTCCCAGGCTCTGTCGATGGGCGATGAGGTTCATGCGGTCACCATCGTGTTCTCTGAAGACGACGGTCGCGAGGCGGCTGTGAGGAAGGCCTGGAGAGAATGGGACCCGGGCGTGGAGCTCGTGGTGCTGAGGTCTCAGTATCATTCGGTCGCCCGGCCCCTGGTGCGTTACGTGGGGAGTCTCAAGCCGTCGGCGACGAGGCGGGTGGTGCTGCTGATCCCGGTTGTGCAACCCCGTCGCTTCTGGCACCGGGCGTTGCACAACCATCTTGACCTGGTGCTCTCGTCCGCTTTTCGCCGCCGCCGCAACGTGGTGGTGGCGAAGCTTCCCCTGCCCCTGCGGGAGGAGTAGGGCGCGGTGCGCTCGCATCCATACAGCGAATGCAGCGGCCGGCTGTCGATGAGCCCGTTCCGCCAGCGGCGTCCGCAGGCGGCGCCAATGCCGGACGAGGCGGGGCGAGAGCCGGGTGTCGGCCTTGGTGGTGGTGCCTGGCCTCCACCACGTCATCGCGGCTGCACTAACCCGATGACAGTACACCGGGCAGAGCCCGAAACCTAGGCGCCGCCTGAACGTGCCGGCCGCGTCCAACCGCTCGAACCGCTTCCGCTGGCTTTGCGCAGGCCGCCCGCCGACCCCTCCTTGCCATCGGAACATGTCTCAGGGACCAGTCCCAAAGGTCCGGAAGCCCGCGCTTTGAGCATCCTCTGGGTGCGTAGTCGGGCTGCCGGAGGACCGCCCAAACCAGTTGAAGGCCCGTCACGACAGGCTCGTTTCCAGGGCGCCACCGCCGGGGGCACAGCGGCCAGGTTCGGCAGTGTCCCTCTCCGGCCCAAACCAGCACGTCCGCGTGGCATAATCAGTGCCCGATGCGATGAGGCCCGCGTAAGTCGGACGGTCTGACTAATGGCTTCTACCTGGAAGCTGTTGGCCATACGGTTAGCCGGGAGAGCGGGCTTGGCGCCAATCGCGCGTGCGGGGATGACGGCGCTCGACGCCACCAACCTTGTTATTGAGGGCAGTGCTGGGGCTCGGCCCCTCCAGCCCAAAGCAAGGAGGGATCCCGCGCCCTGTGCCCTCATACCTCACGCGCCCGTCCCCCAAGACCAAACCGGGTCTCTGCGGGATGCACTCACGCTGCTGGCCCGAGCTCGAGCCGTGAGCAGCGTCCTGGAGAGGCGCTCTCACAAGTGCGCCGGCCTGGGCCTGGCCGAAGCCGAGGCGCTGCTGCGACTGGCCGCAGCAAAGGGTGGGCGGTACAGGATGTCGCAGTTGGCGGTCGAGAGTGGCTTCAGCCAGAGCGGCCTCAGTCGCATTGTGGACCGCTTGGAGGGTCGCGGTCTCGCCAAGCGTTCAGCAGACCATCTGGACCGGAGACAGACCCTGGTGGCCGCGACCCCTCTGGGACTGACCGTCGCATTTGCTCTGCTCACATCGTTGCAGGAGGAGAGCGCCCTCCTTATGGCGCCTGTCGCGGGCCCGTGACGAAGCCGGCTGGGATGCACCAGCGGCGTCGTGGGGCGGGGCAGCCCGCGGCTGTCGGCCGGCGCCTGCTCGCCGAGTTGACGAACCAGAACCTGTGGGCAGGCTGCCCAGAGGATTCGTCGGTGAGGCCGTACTTCTCAACCGCGCATCATGCGGCCCGCGCCCGGCCAGCCCCGGAGGGTATGGACCCGGTCAAGGCCGGCGCCCTGCCGGTGCCTGCGGAGCGGGTGGGGCCGCGCACCATCCCGGTGAACCTCGGCGCCGCCACGGCGTACCCGGCAGTCGGACTTGGCTCCTTTGTGCGAGTCTCCTCGCACGACCAGAGGTCCGACCTCGAGCGTCGGGTGGCAAGGTGAGGGCGCCGACCCTCAAGCTTTAGGCAGGGGGGCCCGAATGGTGGGCGGTTTTTTCGTCCACCGATTTGGCGGTGTTCAATACGATGGAGGATCCGCATGAGGCTGGTGAGTTATCGCTTGGATGGGGCGGTCCGGGCGGGCATAGAGATGGACGGCCGTGTCCTGGCGGCCGCAGCGCTGGAAGTTGGGAGGGACGGCCCCACCCCGGGCGCTACCGTCAGGGACCTGCTCCTGCTGGGACCGCAGCGGCTCGCCGAGGTGCTGGACTCCGCCCGCTCCCTGATTCAGAATGGGAAGGGACTGGTGGGGACGATGGGGGAGCTCCAACTGGTGGCGCCGCTTCCTGACCCGGACAAGATCCTCTGCTTGGGCCAGAACTACTCCGAGCACGTGGCGGAGATGGGCAGTCAGCGCCCCGACGCGCCCAACATCTTCGCCAAGTTTCGCAATGGCCTGGTGGGCAGCGGCGAGGCGATCAGGCTGCCCGCGGCCAGCGCTCAGGTGGACTACGAGGGCGAGCTGGCGGTCGTGATGGGCAGCCGGTGCCGCCGGGTATCCCCAGACGAGGCCCTGGGCCACGTGGGAGGCTACACCGTCATGAATGACGTCAGCGCCCGGGATCTGCAGTTCAGGACAGGCCAGTACACCATCGGCAAGGCCGTCGACACCTTCTGCCCGCTCGGCCCCGGCATCGTCCCCGCGTCGGAGGTCGAGGACCCCCAGCGACTGGGCTTGGTGACCCTGCTCAACGGGGAGGTGATGCAGAGCGGTAACACCCACGACATGCTGTTCTCAGTCGCCGAGGCGATCAGCTTCATCTCGCAGGTCATCACCCTGGAGTGTGGAGACGTGATCGCGACCGGCACGCCCGCCGGGGTGGGGTACAAGCGGGTGCCTCCGCGGTTCCTGCGCCCCGGAGACCTGATCGAGGTGGAGGTGGAGGGAATTGGCCGGCTCTCGAACCCGGTCGTCCAGGGCTGAGCTCGCGGCGAGCCGGGACTGGGGCGGAGTGCATCCAGACCCTTCCTGGCCGCGGGTGCCAACTGATCTGGGATCAGCCCGGCATGGATGAGGGCCTCTCGCCGGTGGCGGCTACTCTCAGCCTCCTGCAGGCGCACCGTCTGTTGGAGGTATCGCTGGACCGGCGCCTGGTGGCGGCCACGGGTCTATCGCTGTCCGAAGCGGAGGTCCTGGTGCGCCTGGGCGCGGCCAGCGGGGGTCGCATGGGCATGCTCCAGCTGGCTCATGCCACCTGTTTCAGCAGGAGTGGCGTGAGCCGGATCGTCGACAGGCTGGAACGCAAGGGCCTGATCCTGAGGAGCATCTCTGTCGAAGATCGGAGACTCACCTGGGTGGAGGCCACCGCGGTCGGCCGCGACCTGATGTGGGAATTGCTGGCGGCCCTCCATGTGGCAGTTGAGGAGGATTTCGCCCGCTACCTCAGCGATGACGACGTGGCCGCTCTGGCTGACCGTCTGGACAAGCTGGTAGCGGGCATTCGCAGTGCCGAGTCCGGCGGCCCTGGCGTCCACGACGTTCCCGGGCCAGGGCTCGGCCTCTAGCCCCTCGTTTTGCACTCCCTGAAAGCCAGCCCCAGTCAGGCTGCGCGGACAGCAGGGCAACGAGCTCGTGAGCAGTTCACCAATTGCAGGACACAGTCGTACAGACGAATGCTTGTGCCCGATATGGCAACGGGGTGAAGGCCAGAGACCGGGCCCGCCAGCAACACATCCATTCCCGCACCGCCCACAGGTGGTTCGAGGCCGGCAACCTGCCGGTCCCACCTCGTCCGCTGTCCTCCGGCACCATCCTGGAGGAAGAGTCGTCCCCGCAAGCCGGCGCTGTACGCCCGGGCCTAGGCACAGGACCAGCGCGCAGACCAGGAGCGGCCGGGGCGGCCGTGCGAATGGGCTGCCGGCAGCCGCGTTCCCTGGCCCGCCACTCCGGATCCACCTGGCAGGCCGACAACGGGGGCTGGAGCGGGCGAGGGCGGGCGTACATGCCCCCCCACGGGCGGGCGGAATCACCCTCCCATCGCCATCGGCAAGCACCCTGCACCAGGAATCGAACAGCTGGAAGAGGGGCTGGATGGAGTTTTTTGTTGCCGCCAGGGAGGGGTTGCGAACAGTTGCTCGTAAGATGCGCTAAAGTGAGCGCTGGTGAACTTGAATGAGTGGGCGAGGCTACAGGGCATTCACCCGGTGACCGCATACCGGAGGTTCCGAGATGGGAAGCTGCCGGTGCTGGCGCGCCGCGTCGGGGGCCTGATCCTGGTCGACGCTCCAGGCTCATCCGCTGCCTCTGGCAGCGCCGCCGTCTACGCCCGCGTCCCGCCGGCGGACCAGCCCGCCGACCCCCACCGG
>Ga0080006_1151306_pt1 | contig 46604 bp, 32 predicted proteins | sample RS3BMetagenome_FD_69209 | JGI IMG/M metagenome (GOLD analysis project Ga0080006, IMG submission 69209) | Ferric oxide microbial mat and aquatic microbial communities from Rainbow Spring, Yellowstone National Park, USA - RS3B (SPADES... ... | reverse complement strand
GGGCGCGGCCCCGGGGGCGGGGGTGCCGGGTTCAGCGCCGTGGCCGCCTTCCCGGCGCGGTCCGGCTCCCGGATCGACGTCCCCGACCCGCCCCCCCCGGATGTCCGCCGGGTCGGGGCGGCGGGCCCCGGCCCCGGGGGCGCTCCGTCCCTGCTCGCCCGTTCGAGGAGGCCGTGATGTCCCCGCAGTTCCCGCAGTTCCCGCAGTTCGCCCGACGTGCGCCGGAGCCCGACGGCGACTCCGGCGCGGACGGTCCGGGGGGCGGGGGGGAGGCCGCCGTGGACGGGGGGCCCGACGAGGTCGACGCCTCCACCGCCCACCGTCTCGTGACCGAGGCGAGAGCGGTGCTCATCGACGTGCGGGAGCACGACGAGTGGCTGGCGGGACACGCCCGGGAGGCGACCCACCTGCCGCTCGGCCGACTCACCTGCGAGCAGGTGGAGTCGGGCCGCCTGGTCATCGTGGTCTGTCGCTCCGGAGGCCGTTCGCAGCGCGCAGCCGAGCTGCTGCGGCACGGCGGGCACGAGGTGCGCAATCTGGTGGGCGGCATGCACGCCTGGCTGGCGGCGGGGCTCCCGGTGCACCGGGACGACGGGTCGCACGGGGAGATCCGTTGACGGAAGCGCCCACCGTGGTCGTGGTCGGCGCCGGTCCGGCGGGCGTCGCCGCCGCCCGGCGCCTGCGCACCGACGGCGTCGCGGTCCGGCTCGCCGTCCCCGGGGGACGATCGACCTACCTGGCCGGCACCCTCGACGTCGCGCTGGGAGCGGCGCCTCCCTCGCACTTCGTCCAGCCGGTCACCCTGACGGGAGTGGAGCTGGTCCCCGAGCTCGTCGAGGAGCTCCGGGGCGACGGGGTGCGCGTCGCCGGGAGCTGGCACGCGTGCGACCGGGTGATCGCCGCTCCCGGCCTGGCGCTGGAACGGACCGGGGCCGGGAGCTCGGCGGCATGGATGTGGGACCCCAGCTCGGCCGAGGCTGCCGCCCCCCTGGTCCGGGCGTGCACGTCCGGGACCGTCGCCGTCGTCGTCTCCTCGCTACCCTATCGTTGTCCACCGGCCCCCTACGGGCTCGCCATGCGGTTGGCGCGCAGGGCCCGGGACCGGGGGGAGGAGGTCCGGGTGGTGCTCACCACGCCCGAACTGCGTCCGCTGGCGATGCTCGGTGAGCAGTTGGGGACGTTCCTCCTCGATGCCTGTGCCGCCGCCGGGGTCGAGGTCCGGGTGGGGTTCGCTCCCGACCCCGAGGCGCTGGCACGCGGCGTGGTGCAGGCGGAAGACGGCGAACGCGTCGGGTGCGACCTGGCGCTGGTGGTTCCCCGCCACGTCGCAAGTCCGCTGCTGGTGGACCTGGCCGGCGGTGGGTCGCTGGTCCCGGTCGGTCCGTCCTTCGCATCGGCCGAACCCGGGCTCTTCGTCGTGGGCGACGCCGCCGCCACCCCCTTCCCCCGGGCAGCCGATCCCGCGATCCGCTCGGGAGTCCTCGCCGCCGAGGCGGTGTTGGCCAGCCTGGGCTTGGAGAGCGGGACGCAGGCAGCCCCGCCGGGAGCGGAGTGCTTCGTCGGTCACGGCAGCGGGGCCTACAGCCGGATCCGGATGGACTATCCCGACGGCCCACCGCCGGACGGGCATCCCCGGGTGGGGATCGACGGCCAGTCGACGGAGCTGGCGGGCGCGTTCGAGGACGCACTGCGCGCGTGGCGGGTCGTGCGGAGCGATCCCCTTCCGCCCGGGACGCCGGACAGCTGACGCGGGCCGGCCGGTGCCGGTGGCGGTCGCCTCGCACCACAGGGAAGTTGTTTGCGTTCTAGCAATGACCGGTAGCCTGGCCCGGTGGTGGAACTCCCTGCGTTCGCGCGCGTCGAGCCGGCAGCCGGTCTCCCCGTCGCACCGGTCGCGCACGAGGGACGGTCCCCCGGTTCGGTGGACGGGCTTGTGTGGAGCGTGGTCCGGTGACCCCCGGGTCCGTCTCCCACGGCATGGCCACGGGTGGATCCGTCGCCAGCCGGGCCACCCCGGAGCTCCCGCGCCGCCGGCGGATCACCGTCCTGCTGATCTGCTGCATGAGCCTGGTCATCGTGGGCATGGACAACACCATCGTCAACGTGGCGCTGCCCTCGATCGGCCGAGACTTCCACGCCACCGTGTCCGGCCTTCAGTGGACGGTCGACGCCTACCTGCTCGTGCTGGCGTCGCTGCTGATGCTGTCGGGCTCGATGGCGGACCGCTTCGGGCGCCGGCGGACGTTCCAGGTCGGCCTGGCCCTGTTCACCCTCGGTTCGTTCCTCTGCAGCCTGGCACCGAACCTCGCCCTGTTGGTGGTGTTCCGGATGATCCAGGCGGTGGGGGGGTCGATGCTCAACCCGGTGGCCATGTCGATCATCCGGAACACCTTCCACGATCCGAGGGAACGGGCACAGGCCATCGGCATCTGGGGAGCGGTGGTCGGCGTCAGCATCGCGCTCGGCCCGGTGCTGGGCGGGGTGCTGGTCGAGTCCGTCGGGTGGCGGTCCATCTTCTGGGTGAATATCCCGATCGGGGTGGCAGCCATCGTGCTGACGGCCAGGTACGTCCCCGAGTCGAGGGCGATCCACGCCCGCAGCATCGACGTGGTCGGTCAGATCCTGATCATCGTCGTCCTGGGCAGTCTCACCTACGCGATCATCGAGGGTCCGAACGCCGGGTGGACGTCCCCCACCATCGTGGCGCTGCTGGTCGTGTTCGCCACCTCGCTGGCGGCCCTGCTGTGGTTCGAGCCCCGCCAGCACGAACCGCTCCTCGACCTCCGCTTCTTCCGGAGCCTCCCGTTCTCCGGGGCCACCGTGATCGCGGTGGCCGCCTTCGCCGCCTTCAGCGGGTTCCTGTTCCTGAACACGCTCTATCTCCAGGATGCCCGTGGACTCTCGGCGCTCGATGCCGGCCTCTACACCCTTCCCATGGCGGCCATGACCATCATCGCCTCGCCGATCTCCGGATGGTTGGTGGGTCGTTCGGGCGCGCGGACCTCCCTGGTGGTGGCCGGAACGGCGCTCACCGCCGGGAGCCTGATGCTCACCGGACTGACGGTGTCCACCCCGGTCGGGTGGTTGCTGGCGGCCTACCTCGTGTTCGGGGTCGGGTTCGGCTTCGTCAACCCCCCGATCACCAACACGGCCGTGTCGGGCATGCCGCCCTCCCAGGCCGGCGTGGCGGCGGCGGTGGCCTCCACCAGCAGGCAGGTCGGCCAGTCGCTCGGGGTGGCGATCATCGGGGTGGCGGCGACCGCCGGCCTCACCGGCGCGATCGGTCCTGACCTGGCCCGGGCCAGCCACTCCGGCTGGTGGATCATCACGGGTTGCTCGGTCCTCGTCCTGGTGCTGGGGGTGCTCTCGACCACCGGCCGAGCCCACCGGAGCGCGGAGCAGGTGAACGTCCTATTCGGCAACGACACCGACCGGGTGGGGGCGACCCGGGCTGCCTCCGCCGCCGTGGGCTGAGCCTCCGCCGCCGTGGGCTGAGCCTCCGGTCCCGGGAAGCTTCAGTCGTCGCGGGCTGAGCCTCCGGTCCCGGCCGGCCCGGATCAGGCCAGCGGTGCGCCCTCGGACTGGCGTGCCCAGGTCGCGTACATCTCGGCGTAACGACCACCCCGGGCCACGAGCTCGGCGTGGGGACCGACCTCGACGATGCGGCCCTGGTCGACCACCGCGATGCGGTCCGCCCGCATGGCGGTCGACAGCCGGTGGGCGATGAGGATGGCGGTCCGGTTCTCGAGCAGGACGTCGAGCGCGGACTCGATGGTCGTCTCCGACTGGAGGTCGAGGTTCGACGTCGCCTCGTCGAGGACCAGGACCCGGGGGTGGGCGAGGAAGGCGCGGGCGAGGGCGATGAGCTGGCGCTCCCCGGACGAGAGGGTCTGGCCGCGCTCGTGGACCACGGTGTCGAGGCCGTCGGGGGCCCGCTCGACGACCCCGTCCAGGCCCACAGCCCCCACCGCTTCGCGGAGCTCCGCGTCGGTGGCGTCGGGCCGGGCGAAGGCGATGTTGTCCCCGATGGTGCCGGCGAACAGGAAGGGCTCCTGGGGGACCACCCCGAGCTGGCGCCGCAGGGAGTGGAGGGTGACATCCCGGAGGTCGCGTCCGTCGACGAGGATCCGGCCCGCGGTGGGGTCGTAGAAGCGGGTCACCAACTTGGCCAGGGTCGACTTCCCGGCTCCGGTCGGCCCGACGAAGGCGACCGTCTCGCCCGGGGCGATGCGGAGGCTGACGTCCTCGAGGACCGGGAACGTGGGGTCGTAGCCGAACGACACGTGGTCGAATACGATCTCGCCGTCGATCGGGGCGAGCTCCACCGCGTCGGTCGCCTCGCGGACCTCGGGTTCCGCCTCGAGGAGCGTCCGGAGCTTGATCACCGAGGCTTGTCCCTGCTGGAAGGTGTTGTACTGCTGGACGAGGAGCTGGATCGGCTGGAAGAACCGGTTGAGGTAGAGGAAGAACGCCACCAGCTGGCCGATCTGGAGCGACCCGTGCAGCACCATGGTCCCCCCGATGGCGAGGAGGGCGGCCTGGCCGAGGACGCCGAGGAGCTGGGTCCCCGGCCCGTAGACCGCGTTCACCTGGGCGGTGTAGATGTTGGCGTCGCGGTACTCGGCGAGCACGTTGCGGTGGTGGACGACGTTCTGACGCTGGCGGTTGTGCGCGGTGACGATCCGCACCCCGTGGAGTGACTCGGACAGGTCGGCCAGCACGTTGGCGATGCCGTCACGCACCCGGTCGTAGCCGCGCTCGGATGCCCGCTTGAACCAGATCGAGGCCAACACCAGGGCCGGAACGATCAGGAACACGGTGATGGCGGCTAGCTTGGCGTTGGTGAGGAAGAGCACGGTGGTGATCACCACCATGGTCAGCGCCTGGATGGCCAGCTGGGACAGACCGTCCTGGAGGAGCTGTTGGAGGTTCTCGATGTCGGCCGTCATCCTGCTCATGACCACCCCGGCCTTCTCCGCGGTGAAGAAGCCGAGGGAGAGGCGCTGGAGGTGGGTGAAGACCCGGATGCGCAGGTCGTGCATCACCCAGGCGGCGATGCGTCCGGTGACCTGCACCTGGGTCCGCTGGGCCATGGCGGTCACCGCGATGGAGACGAGGTAGAGCCCGGCGAGGAATGCCACGATGCCGAAGTCGCCGTGGCCGGTCCTCATGCCCCGGTCGATGGCCTGGGCGGTGATCTCCGGCCCGGCCTGCGAGGTGACGGCGATCGCCACGACCAGTGCCCCTGCCGCCACCAGCATGGCGGGGTACTTGGTCAGCAACCCCCAGAGGCTGAGCCGGCGGGTGTCCCGTCCCGACTCGTGCTGGGTGAAGGTGAGGTCCGAGCCGGCGTGCTCGGGCTCGGACGCGAGCAGCCGGTCGACACCCTCCTGGAGCTCGGAGGGGATCCCGGCGAAGGGGAGCCCCGGCGCCGCCGCCCGCCCGAACCCGCCGGGTGCGCCGCCGAACCCCCCACCTCCCATGCCACCGCCCCAGGTCATCGTCCTGCCTCCCCGCTCCGGACGGAGTCGAGCAGGTCGCGCAGTCCCTGGCCCTCCGGCCGGGTACCGCCCTCCGGCACACCCCTGTTCCGTGCGCCCCCGGGACCGGCCCCGGTCGCGGCCAGCGGGTCGAAGGGTCCGTGGTCGGACCCGGCCTCGTCGGGAGCGTCGAGCTCGGCCGCCTGGGCAAGCACCTCGGCGTAGAGCGGGGTGCTGGCCAGGAGCTCGGCGTGGGTGCCGTCCGCCACGATCCGCTTCCCGTCGAGGAGCACCACGCGGTCGGCGAGCGAGATGGTCGAGAGCCGGTGGGCGATGATCAGGGTGGTCCGCCCCTCCATCAGGATCCGGAGGCTGGCATGGATCTCTTGTTCGACCTGGACGTCGATGGCGCTGGTGGCGTCGTCGAGCACGAGGATCGGGGGGTTGACCAGGAGGGTCCGGGCGATGGCGATCCGCTGGCGCTGTCCGCCGGAGAGCGTGTACCCGCGCTCGCCGACCACCGTGTCGTACCCGTGCTCGAGCTCGGTGATGAACCCGTGGGCTCCAGCGGCGCGCGCCGCTGCCTCCACCTCCGCCATCGGGGCGTCGGGCCGGCCGTAGGCGATGTTGTCGCGCACGGAGACGGAGAAGAGGAACGGCTCGTCGAGGACGATGCCGATGTTGGCGCGGAGGCTGGCCAGGGTCAGGTCCCGCACGTCGTGGCCGTCCACGGTCACCGAGCCGTGGCGGACGTCGTAGAAGCGGGTGAGGAGGCGGGCCACCGACGACTTGCCCGACCCGGTGCGGCCGACCAGGGCGACCGTCTCACCCGGAGCCAGGTGGAGGTTGAAGTCCTCCAGCACGAGCGGCGCCTCGTCGCCACCGTAGGCGAAGTCCACATGGGAGAAGGCGACGTCCCCCTGGCAGGCGACCAGGTCGACGGCGCCCGGCCGGTCGGTGATCGTGGGTTGCTCGTCGAGGATCTCGTAGATGCGCCCCGCCGAGGCCGCGGCGCGCTGGCCCATCATGATGAGCATCCCGAGCATCATGAAGGGGGCCTGGAGCATCAGCAGGTAGGAGTTGAACGCCAGGATGGCCCCGACCCCCAGGTGGCCGTGGATGACCATGTACCCGCCGAAGAGGAGCACGAGCGCCAGGCCGAGCTGGGGGAGGTTCTGCACCGTCGGGGTGAAGCGGGCCCGGAGGTCGGCGTCTTTGACATAGCCCCACTTCACCCGCTCGGCCGCGTCGGCCAGGGCCCGCACCTGCTGCTCCTCGGCCGCGAACGACTTGACCACCCGAACCCCGTTGACGTTCTCGTCGACGATGGTGGCCACGTCAGCCAGGCGTGCCTGGATCAGCCACGACACCGGGAACATCGACCGGCGCATCTTGACCCCGGTGAAGTAGACGAACGGCATGGTGGCCATGGCGATGAAGGCCAGCGGCACGTCGATGGTGAGCATGAAACCGAAGGCGACGACGGCGATGGAGGACTGGACGAGGATGAGCGGGGCGAAGGTCATGTACATGTTGACCGACCGGATGTCCGAGTTGGCGCGGGAGATGAGCTGGCCCGACTGCACCCGGTCGTAGAAGGAGAAGGACATCCGCGTCAGGTGCTCGTAGATGATGTGGCGCAGGTCGTACTCGATGTTGTAGGCCGTCTTGAACAGGAAGAGCCGGGAGATGTAGCCGGAGACCCCGCCCACGAGGCCGAGGGCGACGATCCACCAGACGTAGTAGCCGAGCCGGACGGTGTGGGCCTGGATGGAGTTGTCGATGGCGTGGTTCAGCAGGTTGGGGATCTGGACCTGCAGCACCAGCCCGAAGAAGGAGAGGGAGAGGGCGGTGATGAAGACGCCCTTGTGGGCCACCATGACCGGGAAGGCCCGGCGCAGCCACGACAGGGACCGGTCGGGGTTGATGGTGGCACGCGGCGCCTCGTTGGTGGTCGCCTCGGTCATCGGCACGTAGCGCGACGGTGCGTCCCGGTGGTCGGCCCCGCCGCCGTGCGTGGCGGACCGCGTCACCGGGCAGCGGCCCGTCGTGTGGCCGGACGGTCCGGTCCGACGGGGGAGGGCGCCGTCGTCGGGACCGCCGCCGGGTCGGCCGCGGCACCGGCACCGGCCCCGGCCCCGGCCCCGGCCCCGGCACGCAGCGTGAGCCGGTACGCCCCGAGCGCCCGTCGCCAGGCGAGGAGCCCGTCCACCGCCGACCGGGCGTCGGAGGGATCGTCGAGGCAGTCGGCGATCCGGCCCAGCCGGGCCTCGACCGCCTCGTCGGCGGCGGCGAGGAGACGGCTCCCCTCGGCGGTCAGCACGTGGTCGACGCGACGCCGGTCGGACTCGACGGTCCGTCGCTCGACCAACGACCGGGCGACCAGTCCGTCCACGATGGCGGTGACGCTCGGGGGCCGGACGGCCAGCCGCTCCGCCAGGTCGGACGACACGGCGGAGTGCTCGTCGAGCAGTCCGAGCACCCGGTACTGGGGCACGGAGAGGTCGGCGTCGGCCAGTCCGATCTCCACCTGCTTGGCGAGCCACGCCGCGGTCCTGCCCAGGCCGCGTCCCACCTGTGGCCTATCTGCTTCGAAGCTCACACAGTTAGACTATCGAACGAAATCCGGGCTCCGTACGGGTCGGGCTCGTCAGGTCCCCGGGGCCCGCGCCGCGGGAGAGCCGGGCCATGCGGGCTCGGAGGGGGCCCGGTCGGTCGTCGGCGGCGTCGAGTAGGAGGTCACCGACCCCGCCGTCTGATGGAGGCCGATGGTTCCCCGTGGGATCACCGTGGACGCGTAGCGCTTGCCGCCGTCCGCATAGCGGTAGAGCCCGGTGCCCTCCACCCCCTCCTCGTCCGGGCCCTTGGCCGTGGGGTCCCACCACAGGACGGTGTAGTCGGCCGGGCTCGAGTAGCTGGGCCTCGGCTCGGCGCCGTGGTTCCCGTAGGCGATCAGCGGTGCGGTCGGCCCGCCCCCGGCCGGGGGGAGGTCGAACATGGCGTCCCGGAACCTCGCCGGAGAGAGATCCGGCCCGGCCAGCTCGAGGCCGTCGAAGAGCAGTTGGATCGGCGGGAGGACGGTGCTGGCGGTCTTGCCCGGCGGAGCGGTGCCGTAGTACCACCGGAACAGGGTCTGTGCCTCGGTCTCGGACGGGGGGAGCGGTACCGGAAGGCTCGAGATCCCGAACGCATGGGTCCACTCGCGCTGGTCGTAGTAGCGGGCCAGAGTGGAGGTGTCGGTGAAGACGGTGCCGGTCACGATCCACTCGGGGAAGTAGCCGATGGCGGCGGCCGCCCTGGTGAGGTAGATGGGCATCAGCGGATCGCCGGCGAAGACGACCGTGGTCGCCCCGGACCGCTTGAGGTGGGCGGCGATGGTCGCCGCCTCGGAGGGGAGCTCCGGCAGGTCGAGCAGGTAGCTCTCGGTGTCAACGGACCGGAGGCCGAGGGGAGCGAACTTCTTGGTGAGCGAAGTGCCGAGCGCCCCGTACGCGGGAGGATCCTGTTCGTAGTACACGACGGCGAACCTGCGGGTGCGCGTGCGCATCGACGCTTCGCCGGCGTAGATGGCGTCCTTGCCGACCAGCTGTCCGACGATGAAGTCGAAGGCTTCGGTGAGCAGGGTGTCCGGCGTCGGGAGCACCCCCCAGAGGTACGGGGCGTCCTGCTGCTCGTCGGCGTACGTGGCGCCAAGGCCGCAGCCGATGCAGAGGACGTGCTGGCGCGCCAGCTCGTCCTGGTAGGCGGTGGTCTGGGCCGGCCCGCCGATCGAGGCGAACGCGTGCAGGCCCTGGGCGACCGTGACGGCGTCCGCCCGGGCGGCGACGGCATCGGTGCTCCCACCGGTTCCGTCGAAGGGGACGAGCACCACCCGCCGGCCCCAGAGGGGCACGATCCGGTTGAGCATGCCGACGAAGGCCTGGGCGATCGCCAGGGTGACCGCCGGGGGGTCGGTGGCACCGGGGAGCGCCGAGGTGAGGCCACCCGGGGGCGGCAGATAGTAGGCGACGGTGACGGTCGAGCCGGTGACCCCCGACGAGGTGGCGCCCCCGTTGGGCCCGGTGGAGACCGGGACGCACGGCGGTGCGTAGATGGTCGGCATCCTGAGCCGACCGGTGCGGGTGTCGCACCCGCTTCCCCAGTTCTCGTCCCGCTGGCGCCCCTCGGACGCGGCCTGCTGGTAGGTCATCGGCAGCGGCGGTCCGGATGCCCCGGGTGGGGACCCGCCGCCCGGCCCGCCGGCCGGCGGAGCCGAGCGGAGGGTGGCCACGGTGCCGGCCGCCACCAGGGCCACTACCACCAGGGCGACCGGCCCGAACCGCCGGACCGGCCCCATCGCGGGCCAGGGCCGAACCTCCGGGGCGCCTCCGGGCCCGACCGGTGGGCGCGTCACCCTCCGACCTCCCGGGTGCCGGGTGGACCGGCACCCGCCGGTACCGTCCACCCACCGGTCCGCTGCCGCCCGGGTCCGGATCCGAGGAACGCCTCCACCACGTCCGGGCGCTCCAGCACCTCGTCGGGCCGCCCGGCGGCGAGCACCCTGCCCTGGTCCATCGCCACCAGGGTATCGGCCAGCGCGGCGATGAAGCCGATGTCGTGCTCGACCACCACCAGGGTGGCGCCGAGCTGGGTCCGGACACGCCGGAGGAGCTCGCCCATCGCCTCGACCTCCCGTTGGGCGATGCCGGAGGTCGGTTCGTCGAGCAGCACCAGCGACGGCTGGTGGGCCACGACACCGGCCAGGTCGACCAGGCGCCGCGAGCCCGTCGACAGCTCGCTCACGAACGAGTCGGCGAACGTCCCGAGACCGAACAGGTCGACCAACTCGTCGACCCGCCGGGCGATCGCCGCCTCGGTCCGCTGCCGCGCCGGGAGGCGGAGGGCGGCGTTGAACGGGTCGCGGACATCGACGAACCGTTCGAGGGCCACCGCCAGGGTGTCGCGTACGGTCATCTCGCCGAAGAGCCGAGAATCCTGGAAGGAGCGTCCGAGGCCCGCCCGCGCCCGTGCCGGGGCGGCGAGCGACGTCACGTCCCGGCCCCCGACGGCGATCCGTCCGCTGCCGGGCCGCACGAAGCCGGAGATCACGTCGAACAGGGTTGTCTTGCCCGCTCCGTTCGGACCGATGACGCCGACGACGGTCCCCTCCACCGCCTCCACGCCCACGTCGTCGAGCGCTGCGATCCCTCCGAAGGTGACCGACACACCACGGACGCCGAGCGCGAGGGGCCGGACGTCGGGCCCGGCAACCCTTCTGCCTCGGTCGTGCGGCAGACCGGCGGCGGCATGGGCGAGGTAGATCGACTGCAGGAGCTCCGGGCGGGCCCGCACCTCGTCGGCGGTGCCGGAGAAACGGACGGCGCCGCCGTCCATCACGTAGACCCGGTCGGCCACCGAGAGCGCGACGTTGACGGACTGCTCCACCAACAGGACCGACGTGCCCGCCTCGCGCAGGCTGCGCACCGACTCGAGCAGCTGGGCGACCACCACGGGTGCGAGCCCGAGCGAAAGCTCGTCGATCAGGAGCAGCGTGGGCTCGGCCAGCAACGCCATCGCCAGCGCGAGCTGCTGCTGCTGGCCCCCCGACAGGTTGCCGGCCCGGTCCGCCCGCCGCGCCGCGAGGGGTCCGAGGCCGGCCAGGGCCGCCTCGACGGGTGACGGTGAGCCGACCCGGTCCCGACGACGCCGGCCGCCCGGTTCCCGGTGACGCCAGGCTGCGGCCCGGAGGTTCTCCTCCACGGTCAGCCCGGGGAAGACCGCCTCCCCTCCGGGGACCTGGGCGATCCCGTGGCGGGCGATCTCGTCCGGCGGCGCGTGGGTGATGTCCCGACCGTCGAAGACCACCGCCCCCCCGCCGGCTTCAGTGACGCCCCCGATGGCCCGCAGCAGGGTCGACTTCCCGGCACCGTTGGTGCCGAGGAGCGCCACGATCTCGCCTTCGGCCACCTCGAGATCCACTCCGGCCAGCACGACGACCCCGTCGTAGCCGACCACCAGCTCCCGCACCGAGAGCAGGGGGAGCTCGCCCCGGAGCCGCGCCTCGCGCATCTCGGCCACGGCCCGCATCGACGTCCAGACGTTGTGGATGTCGCGGTCGATGAGCGGCCCGGCGCTGGCCACGATGGCGCCGCCGACCACGAAGACCGGGACCAGGACGAGCAACCCGTACCGGAGGCCGACCGCGTCCCCCACCGCTCCGATGACCGGGACGACGAGCAGGCCGGGGAGGACGAAGATGGCGCCGAAGGAGAACCCGAGCGACCGGACCCGGGCGGGGATCGCCAGGGACAGGGCGGACAGCACTCCGGGGCCGACGATGGCGAGCGACGCCACGATGCCGGCGTTGCCCACGAATGCCCAGACCACGTCGGGAGCCAGCGCGAACAGCGCGGCGAACCCCGAGGCAGCGAGGGCGGAGACGCCGATCAGCGTGAATACCAGCCCCTGGCGCCGCGCGGCCAGGCGGGCGGCGACGGTGGCACCGATGGCCACGCCGGCCAGGGCGAACAGCTGCACCGGGGCGATGACCAGGCCCCGTTGGAGGACGCCCAGATGGAACGTCTGCTGGTACTGGAGCGAGGCGAGCGAGGCGAAGCCGATCAACGAGGCGGCCAGGAACGGCAGGGCGAGGAAGATGCGGCGCAGCACCTCGATCGTCCACACCAGCCGCCACGCCTCTCCGAACGAGGGCGGCCGGTCCGCTCCGGAGTCCGCCCACCCGGGCCCCGGTCCCTGGTCGTCGGCCGCGTCGCCCGTGGCGGCCCACGTCGGATCCCCGACGGCGAACGCCTCCAGTTCGTGGCGACCCCGTGTCGGCTCGTGCAAGGTCAGCCCGACGGCCACCAGCACGAGGATCGGGACGGCGAGCACGAAGAAGGGGGCACGCCACCCGAACACCCGGGCCAACCCTGCCCCGCCGAGCAACCCCACCATGGTGCCGGCCGACGCCCCGCCGAACAGTACCGAGAACACCTTGGGCCGGACGGGTACCGGATAGGAGTCGGCGACCAGTGAGTTGTGGGTGGGGAAGATGACCGCCTGGCCCATGCTCACCCCGGCCAGCATCACCGTCACCAGCACCGCCGACCAGGCGAGGCCGAGCCCGACGGCGAAGCAGGCGCCGAGGGTGGCACCGACCAGGGCGATCGGGAGTCGTGGGCGGCGATCCGCCAACCACGCCACGGGAATGGTGCAGGCCAGGGCGGCGGCGCCGCCGATCGAGACCACCAGCAGGATGCCGCTGTCGGAGAGGTGGAACGCGTCCCGCACGTTCGGGATGAGCACGCTGAACGCGCTCTGGACGGCCTGGTCGAACAGCTGGAGCCCGGCCAGCACGCCGAGCGGGAGCAGCGGCGCGCCTCCCCCGAGGTTCCGGCGCCACCGGTGGCGGCCGCCGTCGCCGTCAGCTGCCGCCGGTCCGGGGCGCCCGGTCACGACGGTGCCACCGCCGGCGCCTGGCCGGCCCCCGCGTCGGGGGTGGACGGTGCCGCGGAACCGGTCCGCCCGGTCCCGGGGGCGGTCCCCGCCGACGCGGGTCCCCGCCGCCGGTCTGCGAGGCCGGCGAGCCGGTCCCGACCGCGGAACAGGAGCCCGGCGACGCCGCCGGGGAACGCCACCAGGACGATCAGGACGCCGGCGGCCAAAGGGAACAGCTGCCAGCTCGGTGGCAGGAACACGCTGCTGCCTTCGACCAGGAGGGCGCCGACCACCGCTCCGGTGGCCGAGCCGAGCCCGCCGACGACGGTGGCGGTGAAGACCGCAAGGCTCTGGGTGACGTCGTAGGGCGTCTCCACGTACTGCTGGTTCACCACGACGAGGAGGCATCCGGCCACCCCCGCGAGGAAGCCGGACACGGCGAAGCTGCCCAGGATGGCCCGTGCCGGGCTGATGCCGTACCCGGCCGCAGCCCGCCCGTTGGCGCCGGCGGCCCGCCAGACCCGGCCGATCCGGCTCGACCGGAGCCCGTCCATCGCCACCAGGGTCAGGGCCGTGACGCCGACGCAGAGGAAGAAGACGCTGCGCTCCGACCCGATGCGCATGCCGAACAGGGCCACCCCCGTGAGCTGGCCGGCGGGGATCCATCCGAACTCGGCGCGGTCGAGGAGATAGCCGGAGGCGGCGAGGGCGAAGGCCAGGGTGGTCACCGCCACGAAGATGCCGCCCCGCCTCAGGGTGGGCAGCCCCACCGCCACCGCAGCCAGGCCCGCCGCCAGGCCGGCGGCCGGGAGCGCGAGGGAGAGGTCCCACCGGCCGTCGACGAGCGTGACCGCGCCGACGACCGCGCCGACGGCTGCGAACGACATCTGACCCAGGCTCACCTGACCCGACCACCCGGTCAGCACCACCACCGAGCACCCCACCATGGCCAGCACCGCCAGGGTGGACAGCTCGAGCAGCACCCCCGGTCCCGCCCAGAGCGGCACGGTGGCCAGCGCGGCGGCCCCCACGACGAGGGTGAGCGCCCGGGCGCTTCGGACCTCGGACAGGCGGGCCAGCGCCGGGGGGAGCGGGCGGACGCCCGAGATCAGGCTCCAGTCGACGTCTTCTCCCCGGCCCCGGTCGGCCGATCCGGCACGGGCCAGCACCAGCCCGATCACCACCACGGCGGCGAGCACCGCCAGCACCAGGGTGGGTCGCGCCGGGTCGTCCCAGGCGACCCCCTGTTCGAGGATGCCCACCGCCACCGCGGCGGCGGCGACCCGGACGAGGTGGGTGAACCCGCCGAGCGCGAGGGCGGCCAGGGCGGAGACGAGGGCGACCAGGCTGAAGGTCGGGTCGAGGGGGAGGCCGACGATCGCCGCCTTCAAGAAGATCCCGAGGAACGAGAGCGTGCCGGCCACCACCCAGGTGATCGTCTGGAGCCGGTTCACCGGGATCCCGACCATGGCCGCCAGGTCCCGCCGGTCGCCGGTGGCCCGGGCAGCGATCCCGACCTCGGTGCGCTTCGACCACACGGCGACCGCTCCGAGCACCAGGGGGACCACCACCAGCGCCACGAAGGAGTCGGCGTCGAACACGACCGGGGAGAGGGAGACCCGGACGTGCCACGGGAACCCGATCGAGGCGGTGCCGATCGGCACGTTCCCCCACAGGCGCGGGATGAGCAGGGCGACGACCACCAGGGCCTGCGAGAGCCCGATGGTGGCCACCGTCAGGATGAGCCGGGGAGCCCGCACGAACCGCCGGACGATCGTCACCTCGATGCCGACGGTGAGGAGGATCACGGCGGCGAGCCCGGTGAGGAGACCGAGGAAGTAGTCGACACCGGACAAGGCGATCAACCCGTAGGCGAGCACTGCCGGCGCGCTCCCGAGGTCTCCCTGGGCGAAGTTGACGATCCGGTTGAGCCGGTACACGAGCGCCAGTCCCACCGCCATGAGAGCGCCGGGGAGACCCAGCACGGCACCTTGGAGCCACACCCCGAGCGGGGCGGGGAAGAGCGTCAGCTGGGCGACCAGTACCACCGCCACCGGTGCGGCGGCGACCAGGGCCGACCGCACGGCCGGTGCGGCGGTGCCGACGACCGACCGGACAGCCGGGTGGCTTCCGGGGCGGGCCGGCGCCCGCCGGATCGCGTTACCGTTCGCCACCGGCGCCCCGGTCGCCCGGACGGTCGGGGGCTGGGTGACGCGTGCCGGTCAGGAGACCAGGCCGGCCGTGGAGATGTTGAGGCCGTCCGCGGTCCGGGAACGGTAGAGCGCCTGCACCTCGGTGAACTCGGAGAGCCCCCACGGCCCGTTCTCCACCCCGATGCCGCTCCACTTGCAACCGCCGAACGGTTGTTGGGGACCGAGCGCGAGGTGGGTGTTGACCCAGGCGGTCCCACACTCGAGCCGGCCGGCGATCTCGGCCGCCCGGTCGGGGTCGGCGCTCCACACCGATCCCGAGAGGCCGAAGTGGGTGCCGTTCGCCCGGTCCAGGGCGTCGTCGACGTCCCGGTAGGAGATCACCGGGAGGGCCGGGCCGAACTGCTCCTCGTCGACGATCCGGGTGCCGTCGGACACGTCCGCCAGGATCGTCGGCTCGAAGAAGTACCCGGGGCGGTCCATGGGGTGCCCACCGGTCACCGCCCGAGCCCCGCCTGCGATGGCGTCGGCGACCAGCTCCTTGACGCGCTCATACTGGGGGGCGTTGTTGATCGGGCCCAGCTTCGTCGCCGGATCGGTGCCGTCGCCGACGGCGGCGCTAGAGGCGTGCGAGGCGAGGGCGTCCACCACGTCGCCATAGAGCGCCTCGGGGACGTAGACCCGCTTGACCGCCGAGCACACCTGCCCGTTGTTGTTGAAGGCCCCGGCGAAGATGGCCCGGGCCACCAGGGCCGGGTCCGCGTCGTCGAGGACGATCGCCGGGTCGTTCCCCCCGAGCTCGAGGGTCACCCGTTTCAGGTCGGGAGCGGCCGAGAGCGCCACTTTCTTCCCCGTCTCGATCGAACCGGTGAAGCTCACCTTCCGGGGGATCGGGTGACCGGTCATCCACGCCCCGAGCTCGTCCCCTCCGCTCACTGCGTTGACCACGCCCGGCGGGAGCACCTCGCCGAGGAGCTCGACCGTCTTGAGGGTGGACAGGGGGGTGAACGGCGACGGCTTCACCACCAGCGTGTTGCCCGCCAGCAGGGCCGGAGCGATCTTCCAGAAGGCCAGGGTGAGCGGGAAGTTCCACGGCGTGATGGCGGCGACCACGCCCAGGGGGCGGCGGTACACCTGGACCAGGGCATCGGCGTCGTCCTGGATGGTCTGGGGCGGGGTCTCGAGGTTGGCGAAGTACTGGCACCACAGCGCGGCGGCGAACACCTCCATCGAGGCGTCGCCCAGCGGCTTTCCCTGCTCGGCGGTCAGCACGGGAGCGATCTCGCCGGCCGATGCCATCAGGACGTCCGCCATGCGGAGCAGGGTCTGGCGGCGCAACGTTTCGTCGGACCGCCAGGAGGAGAACGCCTTGGCGGCGGCGTCGAACGCCGCGTCGAGCTGGGCGCGGCTGCACTCGGGCGCCTCGGCGAACACCTCGCCGGTCGCCGGGTTCCGTACCCCGAACGTCCCGGCGACCGGGACCGGCTCCCCACCGATGGTCATGGCTGCGTCGGACATGGTCCCCTCCGTTCGGAATGGTTCGCGAACCCCGGCTCCGGTGTTCACCCCCCCCGCAGCTAAGGCCTGGGGACCGCGTTTGTCAAGGCGCCACGTGCGCCACGGACCTCGGGGGGGCGCCGGCCGGTGGGTGGGATCCCGGCACCCGGCCTAGAGTCGTCTGGGACAGGAGGTGGGCCACGTGGCTTCCGGTGATGTCGACATAGCGTCTCTCGCGCTCCGGCTGGGAATCGGTCCCATGCTGGTCGCCCATGGGGCCAACAAGGCCTTCGGCCCGGGTGGGTTCGACGGGACGACCGGCTGGTTCGAAGCGCTCGGCCTCCAGCCGGCGTGGCTGCACGCCCGCCTGGCGGCCGCGACCGAGCTGGGAGCGGGAGCGGCGATCACGCTCGGCCTGGCGAGCCCGCTGCCGTGTGCCGCTGCGGTGGGCCTGATGGCGACCGCGGCGGCGACGGACCATCGCGGCAAGGGGTTCTTCGTCTTCAAGGGGGGCTGGGAGTACACCGCGCTGGTGGGTGTCGCCTCGGTCGCCCTCGCCACGCTGGGGAGCGGCCGGTACTCCCTCGATCACGCGTTGGGCCGCCACCGCCGCGGGCTGCGCACCGGCCTGTTCGCCGCGAGCCTGGGCGTGGCCAGTGCCGCCGGCCTCCTGGCTGCCACCTACCGGCCGGTCGCTCCACCGCCGGATCCGGCCACCGGGTCCGACCCGGCCGCGACCGACTGAACCACCCGGCGACGGACGCATCCGGCTCCGGCCGGTGCCCCACAGGACCACCAAGCACCCAACACGAGGAGAGAACCATGGCCACCAGCCAGCCGATGCAGCTCGGGATCGTCGGACTCGGGAGGATGGGAGCGAACCTTGCCCGGCGCCTCATGCGTGACGGCCACGAGGTCGTCGCCTACGACGTGACCCCCGCGACCGTGGAGGCCCTCGTGGCCGAAGGAGCGACGGGCACGGGCTCCCTGGAGGAGTTCGTCGCCGCGCTGCGTCCGCCCCGGGCCGCATGGGTCATGGTCCCGGCCGGGGACATCACCGCCTCGACCATCACCGCCTTGGCCGGCCAGATGGAGCGGGGCGACACCATCATCGACGGGGGAAACTCCTACTACCGGGACGACGTCCGCCGGGCGGCGACCCTGGCGGAGCGGGGGATCCACCACGTCGACTGCGGCACCAGCGGCGGCGTGTGGGGCCTCGAGCGCGGGTACTGCCTGATGATCGGAGGGGAGGACGCGGTGGTCGAGCGCCTGTCCCCCCTCTTCGCCACCATCGCGCCCGGGGTCGACAGCGCCGAGCGCACCCCCGGGCGCACCGGCGCACCGAGCGCCGCCGAGCAGGGGTACCTCCACTGCGGGCCGAACGGGGCCGGCCACTTCGTGAAGATGGTGCACAACGGCATCGAGTACGGGCTGATGGCGGCCCTGGCCGAGGGGTTCAACGTCCTGAAGAACGGGAACGCGGGCAAGCGACCGCCCTCGGCCGACGCGGAGACCGCCCCGCTCGAGGAGCCCGAGTACTACCAGTACGACATCGAGGTCGCCGAGGTCGCCGAGGTGTGGCGGCGCGGCAGCGTGGTCGGCTCGTGGCTGCTCGACCTCACCGCTCAGGCGCTCTTCGAGTCCCCGGGGTTGGACGAGTTCACCGGCAGGGTGTCGGACTCCGGCGAGGGCCGGTGGACGTCGATCGCGGCCATCGACGAGGGGGTGCCCACCCCGGTCCTCACCAGCGCCCTCTACTCCCGGTTCGCGTCCCGGGGCGACGACGACTTCGCCAACAAGATCCTGTCCGCCCAGCGCAAGCAGTTCGGCGGGCACGACGAGAAGAAGGGCTGACGTGGCCGGTCCGGCGCGACCGGCGGTCGTGCTGTGGGACGTGGACGAGACGCTGGTCCACACGGGCGGGTCCGGGGGGCGGGCCTGGAGCCGGGCCTTCGAGCAGCTCCACGGAACCCCCGCCAACATCGGGGCGCACAGCTCCGCCGGCGAGACCGACCCGCAGGTGGGGGCGGCGACCTTCGAGGCCACCCTCGGGCGCCGGCCCAGTGCACGGGACATGAACGCGCTCTACGCCCACTACCTGCTGGCGCTGGCGCAGGACATCTGGGTCTCGGACGGGTATCGGGTGCTCCCCGGAGCGGAGCGCACCCTCGAGGGGTTGAGCCGCGCCGGGGTGGTGCTGGGTCTCCTCTCGGGTGCGATGGAGGGCGCGGCTCGTACCAAGCTGATCCCGGCCGACCTGAACCGCTTCTTCGTCTTCGGCGGCTACGGCTCGGACGCCCCCGAGCGGACCGAGGTCGCCCGCACTGCGGTCACCAGGGCCGCGCGTCTCCTCGACGGGCTCCAACCCGCTTCGGTGACCATCGTGGGTGACACCCCGCACGACATCGACTCGGCCAACGCCGTCGGGGCGGTCTCCGTCGGGGTGGCGAGCGGGCACTTCACGGCGGACGCACTGGCGGCGGCAGGGGCGGACCACGTCCTGGCGTCGTTGGAGGAGCCGTTCCCCGGACTGTGACCCCCGGGGCGGCGTCCCGGTCGTGCCCGGTCCGGGGCGCCGGCCGGAGCCGGTAGCGCCCCTGCGTTTGCAGAACGTTCATCTTTCGGTCACGCTGGGGATTCGGGTGGGATCGGCACAAGGTCGGGGCGCTCGAAGGGGGTGTCATGAGCCGAGGACCGGACCGCAGCGTCCCGGAGCGATCGTGGCGACCGGGGCAGTGGTCGCCCCCGGGCCGCGGTCGGCCCGCGTTCGACCGGCGGGTCTTCCTGGGAGGCGCGTTGGCGACAGGGGCCGGGTTGCTGGCCGCCTGTGGCTCGTCGACGGTGTCCAAGGCAGCCTCCACCCTGCCGGCCGGGTCGGACCTGGGTGCTATCGAGCACGTGGTGTTCCTGATGCAGGAGAACCGTTCGTTCGACCACTACTTCGGCTCCTACCCGGGCGTCCGGGGGTTCGACGACCACCCGGCCGACAGCCTGGGTGCCTTCTCCCAGCCAGACCCGGCCAACCTCACCCGGTCACCGATCGGACGGCAACTCCCGTTCCACCTCGCCGTCGATTCGGGCCACGGCGAGTGTACGCACGACCTCAGCCACAACTGGCTGCCGCAGCATCTGAGTCGTGACGGCGGGACCATGGACGCCTTCGTGACCACCCATACGTCGCCGCAGTTCGAGGGACCGGTCAACGGCCTACTCACCATGGGCTATCACACCCGGGCCGACCTTCCCTTCCACTACGCGCTGGCCGACGCATTCACCTTGTGCGACGGCTACCACTGCTCGGTGATGGGCCCCACCCATCCCAACCGTCTGATGTCGCTCTCCGGCACGATCGACCCGGCCGGCACCCACGGAGGACCGGTGCTCATCACCAACCCCTCTCCTGATGCCCGGTTCAGCGTCAACTGGACCACCATGCCCGAGGTGCTGGAGGACGCCGGGGTCTCGTGGAAGGTCTACTCCCCCCCGGGAGCGGCCTACCGGATCGACTCTCCAGAGATCCTCCTCGTCTCCGACGCCATCCTCCCCTACTTCTCCCAGTACTCGGACCCGTCGTCCCCCCTGTACCAGAAGGCGTTCCTCCCGACCGTCCCGGAGACCTTCTCCCGGGACGTCGCCTCGGGGACCCTGCCCAGCGTCTCGTGGATCATCCCCCCGCTGGGCTACGACGAGCATCCCCCCGCGCCGCCCGCGCTCGGCGCGTGGTTCATCGACCAGGTACTCGGGACGCTCACCGCCAACCAGGAGGTCTGGTCGAAGACGGTGCTGTTCCTCATGTGGGACGAGAACGACGGGTTCTTCGACCACGTGCCCCCGCCTGTCCCGCCACCCGGGACCCCGGGGGAGTACGTCACCGTCCAACCGCTCCCCGCCGATGCCCAGGGGGTTGCCGGGCCGATCGGACTGGGGTTCCGGGTCCCGATGCTGGTCGTCTCCCCGTTCAGCCGGGGCGGCTACGTGTCGTCGGAGACGTTCGACCACACCTCCCAGCTCCGGTTCCTCGAGGAGCGCTTCGGCGTCGAGGCGCCGAACATCTCGGCCTGGCGCCGGGGTGCGGTGGGAGACCTCACGGCGACGCTCCAGATGGGCCGGGCGGTCACTGCACAGCCGCACCTCCCGCCGACTTCGCAGGACACCGTAACCTACGTCGATTCGCTCGGTTGCCAGGCCACCGACATCCTGGAGATCGACGGCAGCCAGCCTCCGTACCCGATGCCCGATCCCCAGGTGATGCCCACCCAGGAGCCCGGCGCCCCCCGGCGGATCCCCGTCTGACGCTCACCGCGGAGACCGGTCAGACTGGAACCGGATCGTCCTCCTCGGCCTCCGGGAGGTGGGTGCCCCGATCGCCGGATCCTCCGCCATCGCTGCTGTCCAACTGGTCCTCGGGGTCGACGGACAGCCGGGGAAGGATCCGGTCGAGCCAGTCGGGGAACCACCAGTTGGCCTTCCCGGATAGCTGCATCAGTGCCGGGACGATGGCCATGCGGATCAGCACCGCGTCCATCAGGATGCCGGCTGCCAGCCCCACGCCGAACTCCTTGATGACCCGCTGGCCCCCGAAGACGAAGGAGCCGAACACCAGGATCATGATGAGCGCGGCGGCGGTGATCGTCTTGCCGGTCGCGGCCAGCCCGTTGCGGACCGCCAGTCGGTTGTCCCCCGAACGCAGCCACTCCTCGTGGATCCGCGTGACGAGGAAGACCTCGTAGTCCATGGACAGCCCGAAGAGGATGGCGAACAGCATCACCGGGAGAAAGGCGTCGATCGGGCCGGGTTGGGTGGAGCCGACCAGCGTTCCCAGCCAGCCCCACTGGAACACCGCCACCAGCACCCCGAACGCGGCCCCGATGGAGAGGAGGTTCATCGCCGCCGCGGTGAGCGGGATGACGACGCTCCGGAACACCATGGCGAGCAGGAGGAAGGAGAGCAGCACGACGAGCCCGATAAAGAGCGGCAGCTTCGAGGTGAGCACGCGGGCGAAGTCGGCGAAGATGGCCGTCGTGCCGCCGACGTAGACGGAGACCCCGGTGCCGCTCACCGTCTGCGGGATGGTCGTGGCCCGGAGATGATCGATGAGGTCGGTGGTGGCAGCCGCCTCCGGCGAGGTCGTCGGGTAGGCGATGATCAGCGACACCTGCTCGCCGTCCTTGGCCGGGAGGGTGATAGGCGGTGAGACGGCGGCGATCCCGGGTTGTGCCTTCACCGTCTGGGCCAGGCGGTCGAGCGCAGGGACGTCGGCCGCACCCTGATGGACGGCCACCAGCTCGAGTGGCCCGTTGAACCCCGGCCCGAACCCCTTCGCCAGCAGATCGTACGCTTGGCGGGTGGTGGTGCTCGGAGGGTCGTTCCCCTGGTCGGACGATCCGAGGCGGAGGGAGAAGAAGGGGAGGGCGACCACCACCACCACCACCAGGGCCACCAGGGCGGGGATCACCGGGCGGGTCTGGACGAACGTGGCCCAACGCGGCCAGAAGCCTTTCGTGCCGGCACCGACCACCCGCGGCCCGTCGGTGGCGAGCGACCGCTTCTGCTTCCGGCTGAGGACCCGCGGGCCGATGAACCCGAGGAACGCCGGGAGCAGGGTGAGGGCGGCGACCATGGTGAAGGCGACCCCGAGGGCGGCGGCCACCGCCAGGCCGTAGAGGAAGGAGACTCCCAGGGCGAACATGCCGAGGAGCGCGATGCACACGATGATGCCGGCGAACAGCACCGCCCGCCCGGAGGTGTTTACGGCGTTGACGATCGAGTCCTCGGTCGCCATCCCGGCGATCAACCCCTGCCGGTGCCTGGTGACGATGAACAGTGCGTAGTCCACCCCCACCCCGAGGCCGATGAGCAGCACCAGTTCGACGGAGAACTGGGGCATCTTCAGCACGTTGCTCAAGAGGCCGATCAGGCCGATGGCTGTGCCCAGGGACGCCAGGGCGGAGAGGAGGGGCAGTGCCATGGCGAAGACCGACCCGAAGACGAGGAAGAGGACCACTCCGGCCAGGACCACGCCGGGAAGGGTTCCTCCAAACGACTGCTTGTTCGCCGCTTCCGCCACCTGGCCGGCCACGGCCACCTTCAGGTCGGGGCCGTCGGCCGTCTGTGCGGTAGCGACGAACTGCTTGGCCACCGGCGTGGAGACGTTCTGGGCCAGTCGGTCGAAGGTCACCCGGGCGAAGGCGATGGTGCCGTCCCTACTCACCTGGGTGGCACCTTCGAGCGTATAGGGGCTCACGATCTTCGACACGTGGGGCACGGTGGCGAGCTTGGCGAGCATGGCGTTGACCGACGCCTCGACCTCGGGATCGCGGACCGTCCTGCCTCCCGAGGTCTCGAACACCACCTGCTCGGTGTCCCCCGCCTGGCTCGGGGCCGCCTGCTGGAGCAGTGCCAGCGCCTGCGCGGACTCCGTGCGGGGGAGGTTGAAGTTGTTCGAGTAGGCAGTCCCGACGGACTGCGAGACGGCGGTCATCGCCACGAGTGCGACGATCCAGAAGAGCAGGACCAGGCGGCGATGTCGGACGCACCAAGCGGCGAGGGATTGCATGGGAGGGGTTCCTGTCGGTCGGGGATCTCGGGTGGGTGCCGCGCGCACGGGGACGGGCCGGTCACCCAGTGCCTGCCTGGCAGGGGAGAACCGGTCGGGACGGCGTCAGCCCCACCCGAAACCGCTTGCGCTCGGGGCGCCCACACATTACCCGGAGCGCTGGCTCCGGCATCCCGGCGGAGGGTCGGGCCGACATGGCCCTCGCCGTCCCTGCCCGGACGCAGACGCCCGGGCAGGGACCCGCGACCTCAGGCCGCCCGGTCCGCCGCCATCCCCACGATCGGCTTGTTCAGGTGCATGCCCCCGGTCGATCCGTAGAAGGTGGCGTCGCCGTAGGAGAAGATGCCGCCGTCGGCGGCGACCAGCCAGTACCCCTTGCCCGCACCGGGGACGGTGAGCTCGTGGAGCGTGTTGGTGTTTGCGTTGTCGTAATAGATGACCGGATTGCCGTTGGCGTCCGTGGTGGCGGTGAGCCCGAACAGCCCGCCAGGAGGCTGGGAGGGGGCGAGATCCCGGGTGGCGACGACCCGCCCCGAGGTGGTCAGCTCGACGAGGTCGTTGTTGCCGGCACCGTTCACCACCAGCAGGTTGCCGTTGGCCGGGTCGATCGTGATCTGTTGGGGCGTGTCGAGCGCACCACCGGAGAGGACCACGGTGGCGGCCACCGGGCCGGTGGCGGTGTCAGCGTTCGGGATGGCGACGATCCGGTTGTCGGCGTCGTTGGTGACGTAGAGGGTGTCGTTGGCGGCGTCGAACACCATCCCACGCGGTCCGACCGGGGCGGCGGCCGTGCTGCCGGCCGGGGTGGCGGCCAGGCCCGAGGTCAGCTCGGTGTAGGTGGAATTGAGCGGCTGGCCTGTCGGGGATCCGGTGGGGTCTGGGTTCAGCCGGTAGACACTGCCACCCCCGGTGCCGGTGGTGCCGTTCCCCGCGTTGGGCCAGTAGAAGGCCACGTGGCCTCCGACGTCGCTGACCGCCTGGCCCCACACACCACTGAACGTCGGCGAGTTGGCGGCGGAGAACGAGGCGACGGGTGCGCCGGTGGGCTTGTAGACGGCGACGGTGGAAGTGGAGCCGTCGATGACGCCGCCGGCCGTGGCCGGTCCGTACGTCCCGATCCACACCAGGTCGTTGACCGGGTTGATGGCGATGCCCACCGGACCGGCGATGGCGGGGGCCTGGACGAACAGGTTGGACGCGCCGGTAGCCGGGTCGATCTCCACGACCGAGGTGCCGAGCCCGGACGTGCCGGCGGCATTGTTGAAGTCGGCGACCAGGATGTCTCCGGCGACCAACAGGCCGGCGGTGGCCGGCACGACCGCCAGGTCGTAGGGGTTGGTGTCCCCGTTGGGGGCGACGGTCGAGGCGACCGTCCGGTCGACCAGGCTCCCGACGGCGGTGGGCGGATGGGGGGTACTCACGGTCTTCGCTACGGTCGCGCCGGAGGCGGCAACCGGTCCGACGGCCAGCAACCCGACAGCGAGCCCCACCGCCGAGGCGACCACTAGTAGGCCCGCCCAACCGCGGTGACCCCATCGAGCTGTGGCTCCGTCCGGACGAGTGGGCATGCGCACCTCCGTGGGTGGTGACGGCGCTAGCGGAGGTTTCCGTCCCCCAGCTAAGCAGGTGAGCGGAACCGGGACAACCTGGTGGCAATTGCGAGTGCGGCCCGGCGGTCGTCAGGCGAGCTCGATGTCCACCGCCTGCCTGAGGACGTCGAGACCGTCGGTCAGCAGGGCCTCGTCGATGGTCAGCGGCGGGAGGAGACGGATCACGTTCCCGAAGGTGCCACACGTCAGCACCACCACGCCGGCGCGGTGGCAGCGCCCGGCGATCCGCTTGGCCGCATCCGGATCGGGTACCGCCGTCCCCGGCTCGACGAGCTCCATCGCCACCATCGCCCCTCGGCCTCTGACGTCCCCGATCCCCGGATGGACCGCCTGCAGGACGTGCAGCCGATCGGTCATCACACCGCCGAGATCGAGGGCACGCCGGGCCAGGTCGCGCGAGCGCATGATGTCGATGGCCCCGAGGGACGCTGCGCAGGCGACCGGGTTGCCGCCGTAGGTCCCGCCGAGGCCGCCCGGGTGGACGCCGTCCATCAGGTCCGCCCGACCCGTCACCGCGGCCAGGGGCATCCCGCCGCCAAGCGCCTTGGCCGTGGCGACGAGGTCGGGGACGATTCCCTCGTCTTCGCAGGCGAACCAGGTCCCGGTCCGGCAGAAGCCGGTCTGGATCTCGTCGGCGGCGAAGAGGACCCCCCGCTGCGCGCACCATCGGGCCACGGCGGGGAGGAACCCGGGTGCTGGAACGACGAACCCTCCCTCCCCTTGGATCGGCTCGACGAGGAGGCACGCCACGTTGTCCGCGCCCACCTGCCGTTCGATGAGCTCGACGGCCCGTTCTGCGGCCTCCTCGCCGGTCATCCCCTCCGGGTCCCGGTACGGGTAGGAGGTCGGCACCCGGTAGATCTCCGGCGTGAACGGGCCGAAGCCGTCCCGGTAGGGCATGTTGCGGGCGGTCAGCGCCATGGTGAGATTGGTGCGGCCATGGTACGCGTGGTCGAGTGCGACGACCGCCTGGCGTCCGGTGGCGCGACGGGCGATCTTCACCACGTTCTCCACCGCCTCCGCCCCGGAGTTGCACAGCATGGTGCGCTTCTCCCCCGCCCCCGGGGTGAGGGCGTTCAGCTCCTCGCAGACGGCCACGTACGACTCGTACGGCGTGACCATGAAACAGGTATGGGTGAAGCGCTCCGCCTGCCCCCTCACCGCCTCGACCACGGCGGGGGCGGCGTGCCCGACCCCGACCACGGCGATGCCGGATCCGAGGTCGATGAGGGAGTTGCCGTCGACGTCGACCAGGATGGCGCCGGAAGCCTCCTCGATGAACACCGGGAGCGTGGAGCTGACCCCGGCGGCCACCGCGGCACGGCGACGGTGCTCCAGCTCGCGGGATCGGGGGCCGGGGACGGTCGTGACCAGCGATCGCACCTGGGCGATCCCGGCGTGCCCTGCAGGCGGCGGCCCCGGCAGGCTCTCGGTGGTGCTCATCAGTGCCTCTTCCTCTCGTTCCCTCGCGAGGCAACCTCACGCCCGGCACGCGCCGGTCCGTTCCACTTCGGTCGGGCGGATGTGCCGCCCGTTGGGTCCCCCGAGTACCGGGGTGGGTGCTCCTGCGCCGCGCGCACGTGGCGCCATGCTACGCGTTCCGGGTCGGCGCGGACGGGGACGGGGGCGGGCCGGCACCCCGTCGGCCGCGGTTCTGGGCGATGATTGGAGGCGGCCGCACGAAGTTGTGCGCCGCCGACACCGATCACGGATCCGGGACACCCCGGGGAGAGGCGAGGTGGCATGAATCGAGCAACGGAGGTCGTGCTGATGGTGATGGTGGCGGGCGCGGTCTCGGCGGGCGCCGCCGTCACGTTCGTTTCCTGGCGCGCCCTCCGTCGGCTGCGCCGGTGGCGGGACCGGGTCGAGCACCTCGTGCCCCACGTCCGGTCGGCGCTCGCCCCGGAGTTGGTGGCGGCCGGATGGGGACGTACCCACCGGGCATCCCTGACCCTGCGGGCGATGGCCGGGACCGGGGTCCGTCGCCAGGCCCTGCTCCGGCGGCGCGACCTGTGGACGCATCTCGACGCGGCCAGGAATGCGGTCGGTGTCGCCGAGTCGTCGGGCACGCCGGTCGGCGAGCTCCCCCGGATGGTGCGCCACCTCGAGGGGTGTGCCCGTCATCACGACCGTCTGCTGGCGCTCCTCGGCACGGGGGTCGTGACCACGGGTGTGGGGGAGGCCGGGGCCGTGACCGACCGGATCGTCGCCCGGGCCGACTCGGTGACCGCTGCGGCTGTCACCGCCATGCACTCCGACGGCGCGTCCCGCTGGGCGGACGTGGACCGTACCGTCGGCCACGAGGCCACCGCGGTGGCCGACGGGTCCCGTCGGGCGCGGACCCTCCTCGGATAGCCGTCGTCACCGGCGTCTCCCTGGCCCGGCGCCGGCCTGACCCGCCTGAACGGTGACCACCACCAGGCTGACGGCGGCCAGACCGGCCAGACCGACCAGCAGCATCGGGTAACCGACGATTGCGGCCAGTTCGGCCAGGACGATGGGCACGGCGAACCCCACGTAGGTGAGCGCGTAGAACACGGCGGTGAGCCCGGCCAGGTCGTCCGGTCCGGCCAGGCGCTGGACCTCGAGCAGCCCGGCCACCAGGCAGAGCCCGTAGCCGGCTCCGAGGACCACGGCCGCGGCCAGCACCAGCGCCGGACTGCGCTGCTCCGCCGCCAGCGCCGCTATGCCCATGCCGAGGACCGTCGCCCCGAGGCCGACCGCGGAGCCCCGGGCGCTGTCGCGCCGGTCGAGTCGCCTGGCCACGGGTTGGACCAGCACGCCCACACCGAGCGTGAGGCCCGCCACGATCCCGGCGAAGGCGATGCCGAACCCGGTGGTGTTGTCGGCGACCACGGTAGGCAGCACTGCGAAGGAGACCGCCGCCGCGGCGAAGACCCAGGGTGCCAGGGGGGCGACCACGGTGAGGAAGCGCGGGTGGGCCGCCGTCGGCACCCGGAGGCGGACGGCGAGGCCCGGGCCAGAGCTCCCGCCGGGAGCAACCGTCTCGGGGGCGCGCCACAACCCGGGCAGCACCGCCGCCATCACTGCCAGGTGGGCGAGATAGGGCACCACCAAGGGGGACGGCCCCCACTGGGCGATCACGCCGGCCACCACCGGTCCCAGGCCGAACCCGGCGGAGAGGGCGATCGCCGCTCGCCGGGCACCGGCCTGCTCGTCGGCGCCGGGGTCGAACGGAGCGACCGACAGCTCCTTCACCCAGGCGGTGCCGGCGGCGAACACGGCACCGCTCACCGCCCCGGCCACGAAGCGGCCGACATAGAGCATCGGGGTGGAGGAGGCTCCGGCCATCAGCACCACGGTGGCCGCCACCGAAATGACTGCCATCGGCCGTACCACGCGCCGCCGTCCCCAGCGGTCGGATGCGGGACCGCCGATCAGCAGCGCGGGGACCAGTCCGAGGGCGTAGACGCCGAACAGCGCCTCCTCGGTCGGGACGGAGAGGCCCCGGTGGAGGTGGTAGGCGAGGAGCAGGGAGGCGAACTGGTTCGCCCCCCACCCGACCCCGAACATCGCCGCCGCCACCGCCAGCCACGGGCGGGCGGTACGGGAGCGCGCGCTCACCGGCACCACGAACAACAGGCGAGGAGGCCGGACCCGATCATCGCTTCCCTGGCATCGGCACGACGACCGAGGGTAGTGGGTGCCTGCACCCGGCAGGCACGACAACAGGACTTTCTCCCCTGTCGGGTGCGTCGCCGGCCGGTCAGAGTGGACATAGGCGACCGGTGCGCAGCCGTGGGCCGGGGAACCGGCGGACGGCGGAGCGGGTGGGCCGTCGACGATGGACCAACGGGAACCACGATCAAGGAGACGAATCATGCGACGGAAGACGTTCGACCTCATTCTCACCGCGGTCGGAGGGATGCTCCTGGTGGTGCTGCTGGTGGCGGGGGCGTTCCTCACCATCAGCGCCAACTTCGCCAACAGCCAGGTGAAGAGCCAGCTGGCGGAGCAGCAGATCACGTTCCCGTCGGCCGAGGCGTTCGCCCACGCCAAGCCCGGTACCGAGATCACCCCGAGCATGATCCCCTCGGTGTCCCAGTACGCCGGCCAGCAGCTCCTCACCGGCCCCCAGGCCAGGGCCTACGCCGACCACTTCATCGCCGTCCACCTGAGCGAGATGCCCTACGGGGGTGTCTACTCCAAGGCCAGTGCGGCGCTGCAGAAAGATCCCACCAACGCCAAGCTGGCCGCCGAGGTCAACACCATTTTCACCGGCACGACCCTGCGTGGGTTGCTGCTCGAGGCGTACGCCTTCTCGGTGTTCGGCGAGATCGCCTCGGCTGCCGCCATCGTCGCCTGGGTCCTCGCCGGCGTGATGCTGGTCCTCACCGTCCTCGGGTTGTGGCATTTCCGCAAGGTGTCCGCCGACGAGGAGTTCCCGGCGTCGTTGAAGGAGGCGGCGGTCTGATCGCCGAGTCCACCGGGTGGCCGGGACGTCGAACGGGGTCGTTCCCGTGGGTCCGGGCGGCTCAGTGGCAGACGGTGCGGGCGGGTGGCAGGCCACCGCCGAGGAGGTAGCGGCTCACCCAGTGCTGCATGCAGGTGTTCCCCGACCCGCTGAGGATCCAGGTATGTCCGTAGCCCTGCCAGGTGAGCAGCCGAGCGTTGGTGAAGGCGGCGGCCAGATGGACCGCGCCGATCAAGGGGGTGTTCGGGTCCCCGGTGTTGCCGACCACGAGGATTGGGGGGTTGCCCCTCGGGTGCAGGTCGGTGACCGGTTGGTGGGACGGTGGCCACGAGACGCACCCCCCGAGCGCGTAGGTGGCACCGAACCCGCCGATCAGCGGGTACCGGGCGGCGAGCGAACGGGCCAGGTTCCCCGCGGCGACCGGCCCGGGGTGGCGCGCGGCGTCGTTGCAGGTGATGGCCCACTGCGGGTCGACGAGCGATGCCCCGTTGATGTCGGTCACCAGTTCGAGGGCCAGACTGCGCAACGGCCCTCCGTTTCCGGCATGGGCGGCCACCAGAGCCGCCACGTAGGACGACATGAACCCGGGCACGCTCAAGGCGAACAAGGTGGCGGTGTCGAGATCGCCGACGGTGACCGGGTACCGGTCGCCGGTTCCGGGTGCGGGAAGCGGATGGAGCGTGAGCGACTGGGCGAGGGCGGTGAAGTAGGCGCGGGGGTCGGAACCGAGGGGGCACGGTGACACGCCGCCGCACGTGGCCAGGAAGTGGTCCATCGACCACTCGGCCGCGGGTGCCTGCTCCTCGGCCTGCACGGTCAGCGACGCGTTGACGTCGACGGCGCCATCGAGGACCATCGTTGCCACCCGATGGGGGAAGAGGTCGGCGTAGACCGCGCCGAGCACCGTGCCGTAGGACATGCCGTAGTAGCTGATGGTGGCCACGCCCAACGCCTGGCGGATCCGGTCCAGGTCGCGGGCGGTGGCGATGGTGTCGACGTAGGGCACCAGCTGCGGGGCGCGTGCTTGGCACCCTCGAGCCAGGGTGGTGAACAGCGGAGTCGCCGGCAGGGGAAGCCCGGGAGCGGTGGGCACGGGGAGCGCGCTGGTCACCGCTGCTGGCGAAGGGGTAGTGCCGCAGTGCAGGGGATCGCTGACCCCGGTCCCCCTCGGATCGAAGCTGATGATGTTGAAGTGGGCCCGAACGGCAGCCGGGACGAGACCGAGGAACACCGGGAGGATCTGGTTGCCGCTCTCACCGGGGCCACCCGGGTTGAGGACCAGGTTGGGGGCAGAGGCGGAGGAGGCCTGGGTCGCCGGTGCTCGGGTGACGGCGATGGTGAGACGAGTCCCGGTCGGATGGTGATAGTCGACGGGGACGCTGACCGAGCCGCACTGGAGCTTCGGATCGGCGGGACAGTTCGACCAGGTGATCGGCGGCGGAGGAGCGAGATGGGGAAGGGCGGCTTGGCGGGCTGCTCCGGTCGCCGTGTTGGCCGCCTGTGGCTGGGCCGATCCGCAGGCGGCCACCAGCATGGCCAACATGGTCAACAGCATCCAGGGGCCACGCCTCCGGGCTCCTCGTGTGGAGTTCGTCTGCACCGTTGCATGACGGTAGCCGCCGGGACTGCACCCGACCAGTGGCCGTGATCGGCCGGCTACGGCCGGCTCGGGTGCTCGACTCAGGCGTTCGCGGGTGCACTTGGCGAGCTAGACCCCGGCACCGTGGTGGCCGGGAGTTGCGTCGTCGTCGGCTTCGGTGGGAAGACTCGGCGGGCGGTCAGGGTGGTGCCTGTGCCTGTGCCTGTGCCTCTGCGCGTGCCGACGACGACCACGGGGCTGCCGACGACGAAGTTCGCCTGGGTGGCGCTGGCCGCGGCAGTGCCGAATCGGGTGGTCGGAGTGATCTCCACCGTCACCTGGCTGCCCGCCTTGGTGGTCACTGTCCACGACGTACCGGACAGCGCGCTGATGGTGCCGCGGATTCCCTGGAACCGGTGGTGGGCGGTGCCCTGTGATGCGGGAGTGGTCGCCGGTGGGACCGCCGTCGCCGGGGGTGCGAAGGCGGCGGAGGCGGGCGTCGAATTCGATCCCCTGCCGAAGGCCAGCCCGACACCGGTGCCGGCCAAGAGCGCGACGACCAGAGCGGCGACTTCGCAGGTCAAACGGTGGGCGCGCACGAACGCCGGCAGCTTCGGCGGGCTTGATGGGGACCTGGCTCCCTGCGGGACCGGCGGCGGTCCGCCCGGTGGCACTGGCACCGCCGGGTGGGGGGGGACGGTTGGTGGTGCCGGTGGTGCCGGTGGTGCCGGTGGTGCCGGTGGTGCCGGCCGGGCCGGAACCGGGATGGTGGGGACGACCGGCATCGTGGGTGGTGACGAGGGGTCGGGAGCGACGGGATCAGGCATGGTCGGTTCTCCTTGTTGGAGGAGCAGCGGTGTCGGCTTGCTCGAGTGGACTGGGGTCAGACGAACGGCAGGGTCAGACGAACGGCAGGGTCAGACGAACGGCAGGGTGGGAAACGACCCGTCGAGGAACGAGGAGGGATCGACGCCGAGCACCCGGTCGAACGCAGTGGCGTACAGGGATCGGTAGTCGGTGGTGTAGGCGGCATTCCCCTCCGACAGCCGGGAGAGATCGGGAGGCTGGCCGTAGAAACCGCCGTTCACCGACGGCCCGGCGACGAAGGCCACGTTGGCCCAGCCGTGGTCGGATCCGCCGCTGGCGTTGCCGCCGACCCGGCGTCCGAACTCGGTGTAGACCAGGGCGACGGTGTGGCGTCCCCGGGGCGAAGCGCCAAGGGCGTCCACGAAGGCGGACAACGCGGTGTCCAGTTCGGCCAGCAATGTGTGTTGGGTGGGTTCCTGGTGGGCATGGGTGTCGAACCCGCCGAGCTCGACGCTGTAGACCTCGCTGGGTGAACCGGCGAGTATCAGATTGGCCACGATACTGAGCTGAGTGGCCAGGACTCCCGGGCTCGCCAGCCCGCCGCCGCCGTCGGCGATCGCCAGCGACGACTCCGCCGTGGCGGCAGTGCCGGCTTCGAGGTGGAGGGGATTGCCGGTGGAGGTGGCATCCAGCACGCCTCCGAGCTGCCGTTTCATGGTGATGAGATCCGTGTTGGATCGGGCCGCCGCGGCCAGCAGCAATGCCTCGGACCGGGTGGTCCTGGCGAGCACTTCGTAGAGCAGCTGCTCATCGGAACGGCCCGGTAGGACGATCGGCCCGGCGGGGACGGCGACCCCCTGGACCTTGGCGCCGGTGAGCGCCACCGTGTTGGTGGGTCCGATGCCGACCGCGTTGAGCGGGCTGGCTGCCGTGAGGTCGAGCCAGCGCCCGATCCAGCCGGTGCTGACCGGGGTGCCGGGCACCCCGCTCTGCCAGATGTCCATGGACTCGAAGTGGCTGTAGTTGGGATCGGCGAAGCCCACACCGTGCACGATGCCCAGCTGCTTGGCATCCCACAGCTTCTTCATCCCGGGCATCGACGGGTGAAGGCCGAAGCCGTCTGCGAGGGGCAGCACGGCGGACGGCTCCAACGCCAGGACGCCGCGTGCCGGGGCATAGTGCGGATCGGCGTAGGGGACCACCGTGTTGAGTCCGTCGTTCCCCCCGTAGAGAGTGACCAGCACCAGGCGCGGACCGCCGGGCGATCCCAGGGCACCGGCTGGATCGGACGCCCCGCCGAAGAGCGACTCCCAGGCGCGGGGTCCCAGGGAGGCACCCAGGGCAGCGGCGCCCGCCACCCCTCCGGCCAGAGCGAGGAACCGGCGACGGCTGACCACGGCGTCGAGGCCGGTGTCGCCTGGCGGTGGAGTGGTGGCGGTCATGGCACCCCCTCAGTTGGAGACGTAGTCGGGTGAGACGAGGGCGAGGGTGACCAGCTCTCTCGGGTCACTGCTGGCGTCGTGGAGGGCGGCAGCGGTGGTGGAGGACCAGGTGGGGACCGAGAGCAGGGCAGCCGCGGCGTCGACCCGCGAGGTGGGAGGCACATCGGCGATCGGTGACAGGTCGGCCACCGCGGCCAGGCGGCCGGCGAACTTCCATCGGGCCAGGGCTGCTGCGGTCGAGAGCCAGTACTGGTTGGCGGACCAGCCCCCGACGCTGGGTGGATCGAACAGTGATTGACCCATGGCGACCAGCGTGGAGGCGAAAGGCACCCGGGCGTTGCCGACGTCCGTGGCGGTGAAGCCGAGCGCTCGCAGCGCACCGACCACGTACTCGGTGGGCTGCTTGATGAGTCCGGTGGCCGTGTGGGACGACGTGAACATCGGATGTTCGAAGATGGCTCGCAACAGGGAACTCATGGTCCGGTTGGCGGCATACCCGGTGGACAGTTCGATCACCACTGGGTCGGAGGTGGTCACCGGATAGGCGAGGTGGCTCCAGAACGCGGCGGGGACGAACCGGGACGATGCCTCGCTGTGGGTCACCAGGTCGATCACCTGTTGCCCGGTGGTCACTCCCCGGGTCCCGAGGAAGGTCTGGGGAGTGGTGCTGTGCTCGCCCTGGTCGATGGTGAAGGCGTCGGTCTCTCCGTCGACCCGCCAACCGGTGAAGCAGTAGGCCCCGGCCCGCACGTCCGCCTCGGTGTAGTTCCCCACCCCCAGGGTGAACCGCTCCATCAGCTCGCGAGCGAAGTTCTCGTTTGGATTGGACGCCCGGTTCGACGCGGCGTCGAGCCAGATCAGCATGGCGGGATCGGTGGCGATCTGCTGGGTCAGGGCGTCGAAGTCGCCGGAACCCTGGGTGCGGAAGATCTGGTTCTGACGGTACAGGTAGAGCGGGAACCGGACCTTGGAGATCGCCGTGGGGAAGTGGCCGTGCAACAGAAACGTGAGCTTCTCGGCCAAGGGATGGGAGGTGGCCACCATCCGGGCCAACCACCAGGTGACCAGCTGCTCGTGTTCGGTGGCCAGCGTCTTGTTCAGGGCCTTCATCGCTGCCGGATCGCGGATCAGCGAGGCGTGCGGCGCCGGGGGCCGGGTGAGCGTGGGGAGAGGTATGGCGTCGGCCGCGGGGTCGGGCACTCCGAGCCCTCCGATCAGCTGGTCGACCGTGGCAGAGAATCCTTGGACCGTCGCCGCCGCAACCTCACCGGACGTGCCACCGAAGCCGGCCCGGCGGAGGAGGAGGGCGGATGCCGCCGTGGGGCTGATCACGAGAGGCAGTATCCGACCCGGCTGTGATCGAGCAATGAGATGACCATGAGGAGAGTGTGAGGGATGCGGTCGGAACCCGGAAGGTCGACGGTGCGACGTCCGCGACGGGACCGGCCCACCCGAGGTATGAGCGTTGCCTCCAGCGTCGCTAGTCGGGCAGTGTCGGCGGCCCGCCGTCCGTGAGCCTCCCTGACGCCCACGCGTCGACCAGGCGGTCGACCGTCCAGTCCAGAGCCGCCACCGACGAGGTGGCATCGACGTCAGCCGAGGCGGCACGACCGTATGCTTCCTCGGCCTCCATCCAGGCGTCGGCCGCCGATCTCGCCGACCGGTAACTCGCCAGGTGTGCGTCGAGCAGGGCGTGCGCCCATCGGCCGGCGGCGAGATCCGACGGTGGATCCCACCGGTGGTGGACTCCGGTCGCCGACGACAACCATGCGGCCATCCGTGCTGCCGAGATGGCTTCCTCGGGGTCGGCGGGAAGGTTCGGGTCAGTGAGGAGTGCGGCGGACGCCTGCAGGGCGCCCGCGGTCCTGGCGGCCCCGTCGTCGGGGGTGGCGATGCCGAGCTCGGTGAGAAACCGGGTTGCCGTCGCTGCGAAGCCATCCTCATCGGTGACGGCACGATCGACGTCGACTCCGAGGATCGGCAAACCCCTGGCCGCCTGGAGCGCCGTTTCCAACTGGACTTCCCAGAGTGCCAGCGCATGCAGGGGACCGATGCCCTGGCCCGCCAGGTCGGCCACGGTCGCACCCGGGCTCCGCCAGGTCACGATCGCGGCCCGAAGGCCACGGTGGTGGGTTCGCCAGAAGGGGAGCAACAGGACGTGGCGCGGGTCGAACCAGATGCCGGGCGAGGCGATGGGACCGCCGGTCGACTCGGGCGACCGGGCGGCCCCGAGGGCATGCTCCAATGTGCCGATGACCGGTGGAGCGGCCTCGACCAGCTCGGGCCGCTCCTCCCAGCCGGTGGACACCATGGGAGGTGCCCACCAGGTCCCTTCCAGCAAAGCGAGCAAGCGGTCGCTAGCGGTGGACAGCGCGGTGGTGGCACGCGGCCCGTCGGAGGCGGAGTGAGGGACCGGCGGCGGCTGCTGCGCTCCGACCTGGCCGAGGCCGAGTGCGCCAACGGCCCGGGCGACGACCTCGCCCCCCGAACCGGGCGGCCCCACCACGGCGATCCACGGCGATCTCTCCCGGTCGGGTGGGGGAATCAGGTCGGCGGTCGGCATGGCGTGGGTATGGGGAGGCTCGGGGCGGCCCGGTGCGGTACCAGAAGCCCACCCGGTTGGCCCCGCGTCGGCAACCGTGAGTCCGTCTGGTCCCTAACCAGCGGGTAGCGTACCAGCGCGGCGGCCCGTGGGACCTGGCGGACCGAAGAGCGAGGCGTCGGCAACCGGAGAGGATGGCACCGTGACAGAGGAAGGGGTGGACCCGCGGGAATTCCTCGAGCGTCTCCAGGGTGAGCACCGGACGTTGCGGTGGGCTCCCCTCCCGCCGGCGGTTCCCGGGCAGTGGGGCGACCATCCGCTGGCGGGGACCGAGTCACTGCGGTATCTCCAGGAGCACTGGACACTTCCCGACGGGCCCGATGCCCCCGGGAAGGGCGTGCGCGGCCGCCTTTCGACGATCGTCACCCGGCTGGTGTTCCGGGCGCTCGGCCGCTACCTGCACGAGGAGCGCGAGCTGCTGGGTCACCTGGTTCGGATGAACGATGCTCTGGCCCGCCGCTGTGACGAGCTGGCCCGGACCGTGGGGGATCGGCAAGTGGCCGACGCGGAGAACCTGGCACAGCTAGCGGCCTGGCTTCAGGCGGAGCCACCGCGACCTGCCGCAGAGGTGCCCGCTCCGGCTGGCGACACGCAACCTTGAGCGTTCCGCTGGGGGAGGGGTCGCGGGACGGGGGACGCTCGACCGGTCGCGTCCGACCGGTGGTGGTGGTCCTCGCCCCCCGCTGGTCGGGAGACGGGGAAGCGGCCTGGTTCACCCGCCAGGTTGCCCGGGCACTGCGTCGCCAAGGAGACGTCCACGTGATCACCTTGGAAGGAGCGGAGCCCGGGACGGCTGCGGACCGGGTCGGCGCCGAGGGCGGCGGCGATGCCCGCTGCACGATCCACCGCCTGGCGGTCACTCCCGCCACCTGGCACGTGGCCCGGCGCGAGGTGCTGCTCGCTGCTCTGACAGCGGTCGAGGCACGATCGGGCCGGCCGAACGGAGCATCGGTGGAACGGCTCCTCCGGAGGGGAACCGATGAGGCATGGGAGTCCGCCGACCAGTTGGTGGCGGGACTCCGACCTGACCTGGTGGTGGTGGCCGGTTACCGCCAGCTCGGGGCGTGGGAGCTCTGCCGGCGGATCGCTCCGGCCGTACCCCGGGTGCTGGTCCCGTTGGCCGACACCAATCCGGCAGTCGGGCTGAGTCATTTCGATCCGATGTTCGCGGACGCGACGGCGACGCTGGTGGCCACCGGTTCGGAGCACCGGGCGGTGACCGTTGGCCGACGTGATCCTGGCCGGGTGCACGTGGTGGGTCTGCCCGCTGTCACCGACACCGACGGTGCCCACGGTCAGTCCGAGCGATCGGGGGTGGTGGTCTTCACCGGCCACCGGGCCGGTGACCACGACCTGCCGGCGGCACTGGCGCGGCTGGTGGCGCTGGCGCTCCCCCGCGTCGGGTTGACCGTCGTGTCGACCGACGTCCTCACCACCTGGTCGGGCGGGGTGTCCGCTCAGTCAGCGCTTCCCCGGGGGTCCCGTGCCACCCGCGAGCTGTTGAGCGCGTCTCGGGTCACCGTCGACCTGCGGCCGGGCGAGCTGTTGGCCAGGCGATGCATCGACTCTCTGGTGTGCGGGACCCCGATCGTCGTTCCCGCCGACTCCCGCGGGCGCCAGTATGCCGAGTCCGGTGGATGCGGCCTATGGTTCTCGCCCCCGGGTGAGCTGATCTGGTGCCTGGAGGCTCTTGCCGATCCCGGAGTCAGCGATCGTCTCGGTGCCCAAGGACAGGACTACGTGAAGTCGGCACTGGGGACAGCGTCGGACTTCGCCGGTCGGGTGTCCGCAGTGGTCGGAAGGGAGATGGCCGGTTAGCCCGGGCAGCCAGCTCCGACGTTCGGTGGGGACGCCTACCTGACGCGGGATGGGATGTCGGCCAGTACCTCTTCGTAGAGGGACGCCAGCTCATCCACCTCGTCGTCCCTCGATCGAACCGGGGTCGAGCGGGCGCCCGCGGCCAGGGTGGCGAGCAACAACCGATCGTCGACCAGCGCGGTGACCGCTCGGGTCAGGGAACCGGGATCCCGGTGGTCGAAGAGGAGGCCGTTGTGACCGGGACGGATGACGTCGGGGATGCCGAAGGCATGCGAACCGATCACCGGCCGGCCGGCCAGCAGGTACTCGCGGGTGACCCGATGGAAGGTTTCGAAGTACGAGGTGGACAGGCCGACGTCCATCCGCGTCAGCAGGCGCGGCAGCTCCTCGGAGCGGTAGGACCCGTGCCACGTGACGTTGGGATTCGCGGCCAGCAAAGGGGCCGCCAGGCGCCGGTCCCCTCCCCCGGCCAGAACGAGCCGGTAGTCGTCACGGGCCAGGAGCTCGGGGCGGGTGAACGTGTCGGTGACGGCGGCGAACCCCTTGGGCGCGCTGGCCATCGCCGCCAGGCAGAACGTGACCGGCTGTCCGGGATCGGTACCGGGGAGGGGAGCAGTCGTGGTTCCCGCTTGGCCGAGTGTCGAGGAGCGCTCCATGCCGGTCTCGATCACCCGAACCCTGGCCGCCTCGAGGGGAAGGGTCGACTCGAAATAGTGACGGAAGCCGGCGGTGGCGAAGAGCACCCGATCGAACACCATCCGGTACTGGGTGACGCTCCTGGCCCGCTTGCGCCGTAGGAATTCGAGCAGCTGGGGGTGAGTGACGGCGTGTGGACCGCTTCCGGACGCGGTGGATGCCTCGATGCACCGGGTGCAGCCCTCCGGGGTGATCGGGCCTGGGCAGTACCCGACGGCCCCCGAGCGTGGGGATACCGGGGCGATCAGCCCGCACAGGTCTTCGGCGCAGGTCACCGACCTCACCACCGGGAGACCTCGGGCGTGGGCGAGTTCGGGCCAGCTGAGCGGCAGGTAGACGTTGTTGACCACGTGGACGATGTCCGGTGCGACGGTCCGCAACAGCGCCACGAAAGCCCGATCCGACCTCACTTCGGCAGATTCGTGGCCGGAAGCGGCGGTGATCGGCCAGTCAACGCCGAAGGGTGCGAACGGAACGACCACCCGGTCGAAGTCCTCTCCGTCCCACCGCTCGGGGACCAGATCCCACGACGTCCGCTCCGAAGAGGGGTAGGCCACGGTGACGGCATACCCTCGGGCTGCCAGCGCCGTGGCGTAGCCGTAGGCGAGGAGCGGTGTGCCTGAGTGCTCGTCGGGAGGGAGGCCGTGGACGAGAAGGAGCAGTCGGGGCACGCCCGGTCGACCCGATCCGTGGCTAACCGGCGGGTGAGGACGTCGGTCCGGTGGATCCCTTGCCGACGACGACGTCGGAACCCTGCGGCGTTGTTGCTACGGAGCCACCTGAGGACGAAAGGGCCGTCCCTGGGGCGGTGGCCGCACCGGTCGGGGAGCCCGACTGGCTCGAGGCCGGCGGGGACGACGACAGGAATTCGAAGGACAGCTGGGCCGTGCCGGCGGGCCGGCGCACCAGCAGTTGGGCCACGAAGTTGCCGGGGAGCCCCCAGGGAAGGGGTGCCGACGCCAGTGCCGCCGAGGAGCTCTCGGTGAGCACGATGACGGTGCCCCGGAAGAGGTACCCCGTGGCGGAGGAGTCGGTGAGGGTCGACACGAGGGCTCCGTGCAGCTGCACCTCCGTGCCGTCCGCCGCAGTCAGGTCGACGATCAGGGCGCCTTGGGCCGGCGGAAGGCAGGCGCCCGCCAGCACGGAGAGGGTCGTCGGCGCGATGCCCGACGTGGTGGACGTCAGCGTTGCCGGGGCGTCGATGACCGGGCTCGTCGGCGTGTCGATGGTGGTGCCCGACGGAACGTTGCCCGTGCTGAGGAGTGCGACCGGCGATCCCTCGAGGGGTGGTGGCGTGGTCAGGTCACCCGGAGCCCCACCGGGGTACTCTGACAACCAGGGGCACATCGCCGCCGACGCCATCACCACCGGTGACGTCGCGGCGGTCGAGGATCCGCCCGACGGGGACACGGTACCGCCGGAGGTCGCACCGGTCGTCGTCCGTGTTCCGGTGGCGACACCGGCGGCGATCACCGGCCAGGCCGCCGGTGCCGCCGGCGACTGCGGCGCAGGCGACGCGGAAGCTGGCGCCGCGGTGGCCGATGGTGGGACGGACGCCGTCGGGACGGTCGTGGCACTCGAGGCCGGCGTCGGACGAAGGGCAGGGGCAGGCGTAGCAGCCGACGCCCCGGAATGAGCGGTCTCCGGCGTCGCCAAGGTGTTGGGGGCGGGTACGAAGGCGGAGCTCAGCAACGGTGCGAACTGTCCACTCGCCGGCCTGGGCGCGCTCGCCGCCGGCCGTGCGGCTGCGGACACTGGGAGCGTTGCCGCTCCCGGGGCGGCCATGGTGACGGTGGTTGCCGCCGCAATGCCGGCCATGACTCCCATGAGCAGGGAACCTCGCGGTGCAGGCGCCGACGCCATCGCCACCACCTGCCCCACGGGGCCGGTGACCACCTGGGCGGCGACCTGACCGGCTGTCTGTTGCAAACCGGTCCACGTCGATGCTCCGGCGGGGTGGACCGGCAGCGCCGGCGTCGCTCCGGAGAGCAGATCGACCCCAGACGTCGGGCGTGCGCCGGGGGCAGCCCGATGGGACGAGCGGCCGGACAGGGACCGAGCCGCCAACGGGGCAGCGAGGACCCCCGCGAGCGTCTCGCGCACGCCCCGGAGCTTTCCCTGCAAGGTTCTCCTCGCCCGGTGCACCCGCGCCCGGGCGTTGTCCTCGGTGATCCCGAGCTCGTCAGCGACCTGGGGGTAGGAGAGGCCTCCCACCTCGCGGAGCATGAACGTGCTGCGCTGAGCGCTTGGGAGTCCATCGATGGCGGATCGCACCAGTGCCAGCACGACCGGGTCGGAGACCGCGTCGACGGGGTCAGTCTCGTCGACGCGGTCGCGCAGGCCGATCCGAAACGGAAGCTCCCGAGCGACTCGGCGCCTCGTCCCGTGGTCTGCGCAGACGTGAGAGGTGATCAGGCTGAGCCAGGGACCGATGCGATACTCGCCACCGAAGCGATCGAACGCCTTGAACGCCCGCTCGAAGACCTCCTGGACCACGTCTTCTGCCTCGGCGCGATCACCGAGGCGACCCTGGGCCTGCGCCAGCAACCGCCGGTAGTGTCCCGCCACGATCCGGTCGAACGCTTCAGGCTCCCCCCGGCGGTGGGCCTCGACGAGATCTCGGTCACTCTGCTGTGTCCGCTCCACGTCGTCGGGGGCAATCGCCACGTTCGTTCTCCTCGGTCCTCGTCGGTCGCCGACCGGGCCTCACCGGCAGACCCCGATCATCCCCAGAGTTGAATTCGACCGGCACCACGGCTCTGCCGGCACGATCGAAATACCGAGAACGGTATGCCGCCGGGCACCCGAGACGTTAGCAGTATCCGAGCGCAGGCGGCGAGCACCCATCACGCCTCTCGCAGTCCGGCATCCCACTGTCCGCCGTCCCACTGAGCGCCGTCCCGACCGGGGGCGACGGCCGGGCGACGGCCTGACGGTGAGAAACGGTGTCACAGGGGTCCCCGACCTCCGGTTAGACCTTGTGTAGCATGCAGACGACCCTGCAGCACGGTGGAGCCAGCAACCGTTGGCCGAGCGTGTGGCGGGCCACCGATGATATCCACAGTTACAAGGAGAGTGCAGTGAGACAATCAACCTTCCGACTCCGCCAGGTGGCGGTAGCGGCCCTAGGAGCGGTGACCGCCGTCTCCGGAATCGCGGTGCTCGGAGTGGGGGCCGCCGGTGCCGCGTCGGCCCCGCCTGCGGTCGCCCAAGTCACGCCGACGACTCCGCAGGCCGCGTTGATCGCGGGAGGCTCCAATGAGGCCGGCAGCAACCTGTCCTTCACGATCGGTGATGGGTTCGCCCAGGCGGACAAGTTGGTGATCAACTCGGTGCAGTGCCAGTCGGCCACCAACTACGTCGGGTTTGCCGCTGTGCCGACGGTGACGGTCACGGGGGCCACGACCAACAGCTCGGGCGCCACCGCTCCGACCTTCACCGCCTCCCTGGCGCAGCAGTCGGGCGACGGGTCTGCCTGTGCGGGCATCAACGACCAGCTCGTCCTCACGGTCAACAACACCGACTCGGCCTCCGCCACTGGCAACTCGTGGACGGTTGCCCTCACCGGTGTCACCTACAACGTGGGATCCGGCACTAATTCCGGTCCGGTTGTCGGCGCGCTCTACAGCGCGACCGTCACTGCACCGGCTGCCTACGTGCAGGGTGCGACCGGCGGTACAACGACAGCTGTCACAAACACTCCCCTCACGCCGGAGAGCAACCTGAACGCGTTCGTCACCGCCGTCTCGGTGGCAGCAGACGTTCCTCCGGTGCTGGTGCAGCCCGTTCCCTCCAGCAACCCACCGGTCACGACCTCGATCAGCCCGGTCACGGTGACGGAGTCGGCAGCGGGTGCGGTTCCGACTGGCTATGTCTGCGTGATCATGAACGGTCCCATCACTGGCTCTTCGTTCGCCGTGAACAGCCAGGGAGTGCCTCTTGGCACGGCCTCGGTTGACGCAGCGAGCGGCGCCAAGCTCGGCAGCTCGGGGGCTTTGGCGGGCTTCAGTAGTGACACTGGGATCAGCTTCCAGGTCACCACTGCCTCGACCACCGCTGGCACCTATACCATCAGCGGGCTCTCCATTGTCAACCCCACGCAGCCTGGCATTCAGACGGTGACCGTGGAGTCCGGAACGACCCCGGATTGCTCGACTCCGACGGGGGCGTACGCATCCAACACCACGCTCTTCTCCGCCTTCAGCACGACCCGGGTCTACGGCCAGGTTGCCGACGCCACGGCGGCGGCGCAGTTGGCTCAGGCGTTCCCGAAGTGCCCCGGCACTGGTGGTGGTGGCAGCTTGCTGACTCCGCCGGCCAATCGTCCGGTTGTGTTGGCTACGGATCAGAACTTCCCCGACGCCCTTTCGGCTGCGTACCTTGCTGCCCATCTGGACACCGGTGTGCTTCTGACTCCTACGGCGGGTCTGTCCTCCGACACGATCAGTGCGTTGCGTCTCGAAGGCATCACCAGCGTCTACATCGCTGGCGGTCCCCTTGCCGTCAGTCCTGCCGTCGTGACGCAGCTCAAGGCCATGTCGTCCTACACCTGCGGTGGTAGGTCGGCTCGGTCTTCGCTCCTCGGCTCCGCCCAGACGTTGTCGGTGACCCAGATCTACGGCCAGACCCAGTACGGGACGGCCGAGGCGGTCGCTCAGTACTTCGGTCCGACCGGGGTCGGTATGGGCTCGTTCCCGGGCTCGTACCCGACGAGCACCACGGGCACCAGTGCGCTGAACACGACGAGCGGCCTGAGCGGTACCCTCGCCCCTGCCAGCTCGATCCCGACCAAGGTCGCGATCCTCGCCACCGGGGAGAACTACCCCGATGCCATGGCGGCCAGCGCGCTGGCGTACAACAAGGAATGGCCCGTTCTGCTGACGCAGCAGGGGTCCCTGGCTCCTGAGGCCCAGTCGGCCATCGTGAACCTGGGCATTCAGCAGGTCATCGTGATGGGTGGCCCCCTGGCCATCTCGGATGCGGTAGTGACGCAGCTCGAGGGCATGGGCGTCTCGGTCATCCGGATCGCCGGAACGGACTACACCGACACTGCCGGGCTCTTGGCGCAGTTCGAGTTGAACAGCACCGGCCTGAACTGGTCGGATTCGAACTCTGTTTGTGCCTCGAGCAGTGGTTTCTACGGTGTCAGTGTGACTCGTGGCGACTTCTACACCGATGCGCTCGCCGGTAGTGCGCTCGCCGGTAGGAGCCGCACTCCGATTCTGCTGACCCTTGACCCCAACACCCTGGGGACGGGCATCCCGGCACTGTTCAACGCTGAGGCAGCATTGAGCCCCGCCAACGTGGTGGACTCGCTGCAGGTGTTCGGCGGTCCGTTGGCCGTGTCGGCTGGCACCGAGGTAAGCGTGCTCGAAGCCATTGCCAGCGCCGGTGCTACACCGTCCGCCACAGGCTGCTGACACCCGGTACACCCGGTTCGCCGTTCTTCGGCAATCGAGTGACCTTGCAGTAGTTCAGTAGTAGTTCAGTAGTAGTTGAGAAGAGGGGGCCCGTACGGGCCCCCTCTTCTTCACTCCGCGTGCTCGGCGATGCCGTTGGCCGGTTCTACTTCCGGTTTCGATCGTGGACCGTCTGGGCGGTGTGGGTTCTCGGTACGCCCGCGCGTGCATGCGCAACGGGACCGGTGGCACAGCCTCCGTGGTTCCCGTGACCGGTCCGTGGGTGCCGCCACTGCCTTGCCGGTCCCTTCGGATGGCGGCCATGGGGAACCGATGGGGCCCCTCATGATCGGGTGGCGCGCGGGGGGTGCGGATGCGCCTAGGGTGTGGGGGTCGGCGACCCAAGCACGCGGGACGCTCGATGGTGGGCTTCGCAATGAATCCCCGCTTCAAGGCGCGTGTTTTTCAAGGAGTGACAGTTATGGCAGTAGGTGCAGTCAAGTGGTTCAACGCCGAGAAGGGCTTCGGTTTCATCACGCCCGACGGCGGCGGGGATGACCTCTTCGTCCATCAGTCCGAGATCCAGATGGAGGGCTTCCGCGACCTTGCGGAGGGCCAGCGTGTGGAGTTCGAGACCAAGCAAGGCCAGAAGGGCCTGCAGGCAAGCCAGGTCCGCAAGATCTGATCCGGAGGTCGGGTGACCTCCCCGGTCCTCCACCCACCTGGTGGGAGAAGGACCGGGGAGGGGCCGGACTCCGATGCTCGACCGTGGCGCCGTTCCGGGAGACCGGGCGGCGCCACGGTTCGTCTCCCACCCGATCCGGTTGCCGCTCCCGACTTGGTCGGCGCGGGGTGGCGGGTGGACCGGCTCACAGCTGGTTCCCAGGCGACGCACAGGCGGGTGCCAACCCGTCCGGTCATGCTGGTGGGATGGAGACCGGAGGTCGGCAGGGCGGCCCGCGCACGGTGCTGGTGGTCGACGACGAGCCGTCGATCGTGGACGCCGTGGGCACCGCGCTCCGCTACGAGGGCTTCACGGTGGAGGAGGCCACCTCGGGCAGGGGGACGTTGGCCGCGGTGAGGCGGCATCCGCCCGACGCCATCGTGCTCGACGTGATGCTCCCCGACCTCGACGGGCTCGAGGTGACCCGGCGCCTGCGCGGCGAGGGGATCCGGGTGCCGGTCCTCTTCCTCACCGCCCGCGACGCCCTGGAGGACAAGCTCGCCGGCCTCACCGTCGGGGGGGACGACTACGTCACCAAGCCGTTCGCGCTGGCCGAGGTGATCGCCCGGGTGCGGGTCATCCTGCGGCGGTCCGGCGCGGCGGAGGGTGACGACGGCATCCTGCGGTTCGCCGATGTGGAGCTCGACGAGGGGGCCCACGAGGTGCGCAGGGCGGGGGCGGCCGTCGAGCTCACCGCCACCGAGTTCAACCTCCTCCGGTACCTGATGGAGAACCCCCGCCAGGTCCTCTCCAAGGCGCAGATCCTCGACCACGTCTGGAGCTACGACTTCGCCGGCGACGCCAACGTCGTGGAGACCTACGTGAGCTACCTGCGCCGCAAGCTCGACCGGCACGGACCGCCCCTCATCCGCACCGTCCGGCTCGTCGGCTATTCGCTGCGCGATCCGGCCGCGGGCTGATCCTTGTCACTCCGGCTGCGGCTCCTCCTGGCGGCCGGTGGGGTGGCCCTGGTGGCCCTGCTCGTGGCCGACGTGGCCACCTACACCTCGCTCCGCTCCTTCCTGTACGGACAGGTCGATGCGTCCCTCCGGTCGACGCTGGTCCCCTCATCCCCGCCTCCCCCCGGCCGCCCCGTCCGGGGGGGGGCGGCCGGCGCGCCACCCGGGTCCGCCGGGTCCGTCGGGGGAACCCTGGGTCCGGTCCGGCGCCTTCGGAGCCCGTCTTCGGCGGGAGGCGCCTTCGTGGAGGTGCGCGCCAGCGACGGCACGGTGCTGCTCGAGCACCGGGCGCACGGTCCGGCGGGGGAGGCCGAGCCGCCGCCGGCCCTGCCGTCCGACCTGCCGTCGGCGACCTCGGGGCCGGTGTTCTTCACCGCCGGCTCCACCGTCCACGGGGGTTCCCAGTTCCGGGTCGGCGTTGCGGCGGGGTCGGACGGGACCACGGTGATCGTCGCCCTGCCGTTGGACGCCACCGTGACGACACTGCGACAGCTGGTCCTGATCGAACTGCTGGTGACGGGCACCGCCCTTGTGATCGCCGCGGCCCTCGGCTGGTGGCTGGTGCGGGCGGCCCTCCGACCCCTCTCCGCCATGGAGTCCACCGCCGCCTCGATCGCCGCCGGGCAGCTCGAGGCCCGCGTCCCGGGTGAGGACGCACGTACCGAAGTGGGCCGCTTGGCCGGAGCCCTCAACGCGATGCTGGCGCGGATCAGAGAGGCGTTCGCGGCGCGCGACGCCACCGAGGCCGAGCTCCGCTATTCGGAGGAGCGGATGCGGAGGTTCGTGGCCGACGCCTCCCACGAGCTCCGGACACCCCTCGCCGCCGTCTCCGCCTACTCCGAGCTGTTCTCCCTCGGTGCCGACAGTCGGCCCGAGGACCTCGGGCGGGTGATGCGGGGGATCGAGGGGGAGAGCGCTCGCATGGCCCGCCTGGTGGAGGACCTGGTGCTGCTCGCCCGACTGGACGAGGGCCGCCCGCTCGAGCGGCGGGCGGTGGACCTGGCGGAGCTGGCGGACGAGGCGGTGCGGGCGGCCGCCGTGGTCGGGCCGGCATGGCCGGTCTCACTGGAGCCGGGCGAGCAGGTGGAGACCGTGGGTGACCGCGAGCGACTACGGCAGGTGCTCGACAACCTCCTGGGCAACGTCAGGAGCCACACGCCGGACGGGACACCGACCGTGGTGCGGGTCGTCGCGGACGGGTCAGACGCGGTCGTCGAGGTGGCGGACACCGGCCCCGGCATGGAGGCCGACGACGCGGCCCGGGTGTTCGACCGGTTCTTCCGGCCCGATTCGTCCCGGGCGCGCCGGACCGGGGGTGCCGGCCTGGGGTTGTCCATCGTGGCGGCCATCGTCGATGCCCACGGCGGGGGGGGGGCGGGGCACACCCACCCCGGGTCGGGGGCGGCGTTCCGGGGCCGCGCCCCGCCGGTG
>Ga0080006_1149048_pt1 | contig 46609 bp, 40 predicted proteins | sample RS3BMetagenome_FD_69209 | JGI IMG/M metagenome (GOLD analysis project Ga0080006, IMG submission 69209) | Ferric oxide microbial mat and aquatic microbial communities from Rainbow Spring, Yellowstone National Park, USA - RS3B (SPADES... ... | reverse complement strand
TGACCAATAAAGTACACTCGGCTTGATTCTTCCTGCGTCTGTTGTCTAGTTTCTTATATCCAAGGTTGTTTGTCTTGATACGGCGTGCCTTGGCCTTGTCTCCACGAGCTAGGGCTTTGTCTCTAACAGCATGGAGCTTGTTACGTTTGCGTCCTTTGTCGAGATCGACTTCTGATGCACGCTTGAGGAATTCACCGAACTGCTTTCCATAGCGCTTGCCGTGATCGTCGGTGAAGACCTCGCTCTGTCCGATGTCTACGGCGGCGTCCTCGCCTGCAGGTGGATCGGATGGGATCTTTAGTTCGCAGGTGGTGTGAATCTCACAAGTGCGCGCCTCCGGTTCCATCATGACCCTGATGTTTCCTGAAATCGAACCAGCCCCAAGTAGTGGAATCGTGATGCGTTTAAGTGGGGTGAATCCCATGACCGCGATCTGCTGGCGACCGGTAGCAGATACCGTGACTGTGTACATGTCCGCATCTAGGGCCATGCTTCTGGCTTTCTGGACGCGAGGAAGGCGCACGACACGCTTGCGTACCTCACGGGCGATGATCTTTACCACCGCACTACGCTCGCCCTTGGATATCTCGAACTTCGTAGGTATTGGCGTTGCTCGCCTATATAGCGCCGCGACCCGCTTTGGATCAACAAGCAGCCAAAATGCATAATGGCGCATCTCATCGGTCCAGTTGCGCTTCCTGTAAACCAGTGGTCGTATGTCCTCCGCGATAGACGCCCAATACTTGACCATCGTCTCATAAGCGTCCTTCACCGCCATCTTCCACATGCGCGCCTGGAGTCCATAGGGGCTTTTATAATTAGCCGTTACCAACTGATCACGGTACGCGCGCTCGTTGTACAAACTAGCGAACAGTGTTGGAGTGAGCGCCTTTAGATGGCCATCTTTCTCCTTGGCATAGGCACTAATGACCAGACCCAGCTCGTCGGCTTTGGTTTTGTTCAAGCAAGCTGAGCGTCTGCGCACACAGCGCCGTAGGTCTTGCTCGTCCTGCGTGGCTGTGCTCATGGATTTACCATTGACATGATATCGGCATTTTGTAACGCAGATCTTGCGTGTCCGTCCATGTACACGCAAGTAGTCGTAGGTGCAATAGCGTTAGTTGGTGGTTCGTGTCCAAAGAGACTGTCTTTCCTGTCCCAGCGACGAAGTGTGTTAACGGATCGACCAACCATCTTGGCGAACTCTCGTGGTGGGTAGGCCCTGTCCATATAGATAGTATATCAGTAGGAATGGTTAGGAAATCAAGCATCTAGTCGTACTCCTTATACCGCATACCAGCCAGCAACAAACACAACGCCTGCTCAATTAGTACTTGCTGGTAATGATATCAATGGTAAGTGTTATTTATTTACTGTTAATCTTTCTACCGACCAGGTAACTCAGGTGTGGTTAGGGTGTCAAGTATATAAGTCCCTATATATAAGTCCCTAAAAAAGCGGTGTCAAATTGTTGATTCAGATCCCTATTGACTCCAGAGCTACACCTTCAGGGGTAATGAACAGAGTGAAATTTATCCCTTCTACTGCAAGTGTTAAGGTGTAGTGACCTGCGGTTCGCATGCCTACTCGTATTTGGTCAATTTGTTTGCCTTTAAGGGGTGAGAGAGCTTTGTTCAAAGAGGAAAGCTGATCTTCGAGTTGACGTCCTTGAGGGGTTTTCCGAAGAAGGGCCGTAAGGACTTGTTCACCCTCTGCTAAGTACAACTTTCGTGCTCTACCCCCTTTGAGGGAAGCAAGTATTATCTCACCGGCAAGCCGTTGAACATCTGGTGTGAGAACTCGCACCTGGCATGCTTTTTTAAGCTGCTCTACGGCATCGGTGTTAGGCAGGAAAGTCTGAGCAGCCTCGACCTCTTCAGCAAGTAGTGCTGCCTCTTCTTCATTAAGTGTGATGGGATTTTCTTCAAAACCTTGAGCTACATCAATCTCTGACGTAGCGTCAACGTGGCGAACGCTTAGTCTCTTGGATAAATTTTGCCCCTTGCCATCAGGCATGACGTCCTCCTCTGTTGCTTTTTTAAGTGTGACGGCTGATCCCTACGTGGTGTCGCCAAGAATGGCCTCAGCCTCATGTTCAAAGCCCCCTGTCTCGATAGGACAGTGAATACCGCATTCTTTAGGTGCGTTCTCCTCCCACCACCAGCGACCAGCTCTCTCGTCCTCGCCAGGCTTGATGGCTTTGGTACAAGGATCACAGCCGATGCTTGTGTAGCCCTTCTGATATAGAGGGTGAGTCGGTACGTTGTTTTGACGCAGATAATCCCAGACTTCCTCCTTGGTCCAGTCAGCTAATGGATTAAGCTTCACGATGCCAAAGTGGTCGTGATCAGCTTCGACCTTTCTAATTGCGGCCCTGGATGCCCACTGGTCTCTTCTAAGTCCTGTGATCCAGCAATCAAGTTCCTTTAAGACCTTAACCAGTGGTCTTACTTTGCGCACCTCGCAGCAGTGTAGCCGGAGTGGCACGGATTTATAGAAGAGATCTCGGCCGTGTTTTTCCTCCATTCTTTTTATTTCAAGGGCATCAGGGCGCAAGATTTCGAATCTTGCCTCGCTATAGTGATCCTTAACGACCTCGATGAACTCATAGGTGGCCTGAGGCAATTTCAGTGTGTCCACGGTTATGACTCTAATGGACGGGTTGATTTGATAGGCCATGTCTAGCACCGCCATGCCCTCAGCTTGGAGCGCTGTTACTACTGCAAGTTGCTCAGGGGAGAAGGTGTCAATGGCCCAAGCTATAACTTCTTGAGGCTCTGCAGGGTCAAGCTCTATAGCTATCTCACCGATTTCCAGATCATCAAAGAATACTCGGTTGCCGTCAAAGGCTTGATCAGCATTTGTGATCTGTGCCATCTTAGAATGCTCCTCCGGATAGAGCCGGCAGGATTGTAAGCTCTGTTCCTGCTTCCATTTTTGCTTCCATTCCACCTAGCTCCCTGAAGTCCTCTTCCCCTATGAAAAGATTTATCGAAGACACTACCATTCCGTTTTCATCTAGCACCTTGGCAACAAGGTCGGGGTAGCGCTTTTTTAGCTCTGCAAAGACTCCTAAAAGCGTACCAGGTGTAACCTCAACAGTGTCAGCACCCCCAGTTGTTTCCAGCAACATTCCAGGAACCTTGACGAAGGCTTTGCGAATTTCTCTCTTTGTTCCTTCGCTTTCTCCAGCGCCACAAATAGCTCGAATTTCCTCGTCGTCATGCAGATCGAGGAAATCTGCAAAAGAAAGCTGTTGTTCTCTTTTCTTTTTTTCTTCTAACCAGGCTCCCACGAGCCTGCAAACTACCTCGATGATTTCACTTTCAGGTATTCTACGAAGTATTGGTACGCCTATAGCTGCTCGTGTACCAATACCGCCTCGAAGCCTAAGGTTATATGCCTCTATACGTTTGCCACTTGTTGGATCAGTGGCTGTTGTTCCCTGTAGCCCTATGTCTGCAATCCAATGTTGGGCACATGAGTGAGGGCAACCATCCATGTGAATACGCAACCCCGATATTGCATCACCCCCAAAACGACGCTCTAGCTCTGGGAGTAACTCTTTTAACTTTCCTTTGGTTTCAGATACTGAGTAGTTGCAAAATTGATGATCAGTGCAGGCTACAGATCGTGCATACACGGGATTGGCTTGCACTTTAAATCCGGCCCGATAGATCTCCTCTTTTAGCCAGGCAAGGCGGTCTTCAGGGACATTAACGGCTATGAAGTTTTGGCTCCTTGTAAATCTAGCTTCAGCTCCTATGGATCCAAGCATTTCTCCCAGGGCAACCAGCTGCTCTCCTTTTATATAGCCCATTGGAACTGGCACGCCAACATAATATAGACCCTCTTGTTTTTGTGGACTTTCCCTCATGTGATCGTCATCATAAGATGGGGCAGGGCAGGCACCATCTTCTAGTTTGTAGCCAAGCCTCTCTTCTACCATTTCCCTAACTCCTTGCGGCCCGTAGTCATCCATCATAAACTTAATCCTGGCCTTAACACGGGAGACCCTGTATCTGAGGTTGTACTGCCAGGAATCTGTGATTGCTCGCAGAACCTCGATAATTCGTTCGTTGGAGTCAAAGGGCACAAAAACTCCTAGGTCACGCGAGATCCTTGGAGTTGCAGAGAGTCCTCCACCTACACGTATCCCAAAGCCAGGGCGACCATCTTTAATGGTGCCCACTAAAGCTACGTCGTGGATTTCAGGTAGATTACATTGAGCTGGGCAAGCACTAATGGTGTATTTGTGCTTGCGCGGAAGATCAGAGTAATCCCGATTACCAGAGAAGAATTTAGCCACCTCAGCAACCAAATCGGTGACGTCAAAAAGCTCGTTGGGATCCACGCCAGCAACTGGACAACTAGTCACGTTTCTAACTGTGTCACCTTCCCCGCCAGCGGTCGTAAGTCCCGCAGTTTCTATTTCTTCCAAAACTTCAGGGAGTTTTTCCAGTGGAACCCAGTGGAGCTGGATGCCTTGCCTAGTGGTGAGCTCCCCGTAATTTTTTCCATAGGTTTGAGAAAGCCTACCCAAGGCAATCAGTTGGTCAGGGGTGATCCGACCGCCCGGTACCTTGATCCGTACCATGAACGTGCCGACTTTTGGCTTGTCATGCATAAGCCCCCACCAAGAAAGAAATACGATGTCTTCTTCAGGAACTGCTTCATAGCCAACCTGGATCATTTCAGGTATCTCGTTTCGGATATCAAGTGGGAATTTTTCTCTTTTATGGCGCTCAATAGCGTTGCGCTTCAAGATAAGGTCCCAGCTAGGCTCAGGTCCTGGCCCTTTAGAGACTCCTCGAGCGCTACCGGGCTTTGCTCTTACTGATCGTGTTACAGCGCTTTGATCTGATTTATTAAGTTCATTAGAAACTTTGCCGTCATTTAGGCCGCTGGGTACTTTTTCTACATCCTCCAAAACCGCACTTTCTGAGAGATCTTCCTTTGTAGTTTCTGTCTCAATACTCATCGCTCCTCCAGTGTATCACTGCCCAAAATCTTGCCCGGTTACACCTTGTAACGTAATTCCGACTAATCTGATCATATTTTATCAGATAATATCTCATCTCTTACATCTCTTCCTCAAATAAGTTTAAATTCCGACTAATCTGATCATATTTTATCAGATACAGAACCCGTGTCCAGCCCCAGCTTGTTGATAGAGCTTAGACACTAAAAATTACTCTCTGGGTGTCATAGGCTTGCCTGACACTTCGGATTATTTGTAATTAGTAAATAAGGGCTATCATTAAATGAGTTGAAATTACTTATGCTGGGTTTTAAACAAACTTTTATAAAGTATCTGTAAAACTGTTTAAAAAAAACAAGAATCTTTCTTAAGGTCTCTACATTAGCTAGCGTCAAGTTTACGGACTTGCCCAAGGTTAAAATGAGAACTTAGTAAGCCAAGTTACATCTGTTTTAGTTGGCAGCAGGTCTTAAAATAAACTGCTATTTATTTTACACAATGACACCATTTCTTTGTTGTAGATAAAACGAACAGTTAGTTGTGCAAAAGGCCATAAAAGCAGTAAATTTACTTAGTTAGGAAAAATCTAGGACAGTTTTAAGTGGTTCTGGCAATATCAGTACTGATGAAGACAATTTTTAATTTACCGTTTTAATCTAGTGACGCAAAAGGTTTTGAATAAACGTGTTATTTAGCTAGCATTAAAGTAACAACGCATTACTATCATTTGTTGTTTAGTTAAGAGCTCTATCGCAGTACTTACAGGTAGTAAATTTTACCAATTAATGTTATGACTAGTCTTGTTGTAAAGACACTACCTATCTGGTTTATCTCTTAACAATTACCTAGGCATTAATTTTTAAGCTAATTTTGAGGGCGCTTGGTAAAGCCTCAGTTAAATATTGTGTTTTGTTCAAATAAGTATGTTAGTTAGGTCTTTTAATGGTGCTGCGTGCTTAATCATTTTAACTCTAAAGCAAATCAAACTAGTTGATTGTTTTTTGCCATATTGAATTTAGCTAATTAACTTTAAATTGAGTCTTAAGATGAGTTTTTATGCTTCACTTAAACGGTTTTTAATCATTGGAGCACTTCAGTAATACAAAATGTAATATTTGCTTTATTGAAAGACTTTTAAGCAATTGATTCTAGCAAGTTGTTTTGCTTTCATATGCTTATGAAAGCCTTAGTTTTATCAATAATGCTTTTAATAATACTACTTTGTTTAATTGAGTTAATTAAGAGCTGTTGTAGTTGGAATTTAGTCCAGTTTTATGTCTTAAAAGAATAAATATTTAACTTGGAATCGGGTGATGTTGGTAAAAAGTTTCTGTCAATGGCCCTGCCCAATTTATGTTTGTTTGGCCAGTTTCGTAAACATCTCTTAAGTTAGTTAGCCATCTTACTGATTCTTTGAAGCCTCCTTGTCTGAAATACAGAGTGTAAATTTCAGGATAGGATTCAATAAGTAAATTAAGTTCTTTAAGTAAGACTTGACGTTCTTTTTCAGGTACTGACTCAATACGGCCGTCGTACTTAAGTCGAGTTAAATGATCCTTAAGCAAATGGCTAACTAAATCTGTTGCCCACTTAAGCTCTTTCTTTTTGTCTTTATCAAAAAATGCATCAATTTCTTTATTGTAAGAGTTAATTATTTCTAAAGCGTCATTTAAGTTGTTGGTATTTACCCCAGTTGTTAATCCAGTTCCGGTTGGAAGTTGAGGAAAGTATAAATTTGCTATGATCCCAGCCATATTAGGCACTTTTAAGGGAAAACAATCATTAAAAGATGAAAGACCTTTTACAATGCTATAAATTGCATCCTGGCTGCCCCAAACATGAAAATCACAAAGTGAGGCAACTTCATTAGGAGTCAAACTAAGTGCCCAGTGGATATTCCAGGCCGCAGCTGCCCCAAAAAAAAGCCCACATTCTGCAATGCAAGAAGGTTGCAAATGTCCGAAATCACCCCAATCTGTTGTAAGTATTCCTTGTGCCCCACTTGATTGACTAACACAACTCTGTATGTTTTTTGCCATATTTTCAAATCGCCCTAGTATTGAAAGCCAAGCTGATGTGCCTGGTGCAGACCAAAAATTGATTTTATGAAGTTTAAACTTTTCAAGCCTGGATTGCCATGGGTGATTGCTTTCATAGCCCCATTCAATCACTTGAACATTTTCAGGAATACTAGGGGTTAAATTAGGATAACTTGCAAGATAATCACCCCAAATTAAAATTTCTTTTGATCGCATTAATTTTAAATCGCTTAGTTCTTTAAGCCAATTAAGCCAAAGAAATGGATCTTTGCCAAAAAGCTCCCATGGCTCATCTAGTCCTACGTTAAATTGATTTGAGTTTATAACCTCATCAAGTTCATTTAAAAGCTCACTGACTAACTTAAATGCTTCCTGACTTGTTGGATTTAAAGTACTAGGTGGCCTAAGCATTCCTAAATTGTCTCTGAACCCTTCAGGTTTAAAAGCTAGTGGCCTATAAGCTTCATGTATAAGCCAGCGCTCCATATGTCCAAGCGTGTTTTGGTTTGCAACTAAATTAATATGCAGAGTTTTAGCAAAGGTTTTTAGATCTTGAAGCTCTTCAGCGTTAAATGGGGTGGCATCTTTCCAGACCTCCTTGTGATTTTTATAAGCAAAACTGTGTTCAAAGTATAATTCAACATGATTAAGTTTAAACTCAGACAGCAATACTAAAAGATTTTTCAAATACTGCATTTTATGAACTTTATCGCGTGAAACATCAAGCATTACTCCCCGTTGCTTATAGTCAGGAAAATCAATAATTTCAACTTCATAAACTGGATGTAACTTATTGATCTTGTTTAATTGAGAAACAGTTTTTTCTGCGTAAAAATGACCAGCTTGGCTACTTGCAAAAGATTTTATTTCATTTTCTCTTATTATGAGTCTATATGATTCATCACTAAGTGATGAATCATATAGTTTCTCAACTTTTGAATTAAAACTTGCGGGATTGCTTGAAAGTATGTTTAATTCTTTTGGTTTGGGAAACAAGTAATCTACAAAGGACATAATCATAAGTCCTTAACCATAACAAGGGAATGTAACTGGCGCCCACTACGATCGTGCCAACCGGGGATCAAATGAGATTTACCATATGGTTCAAACCCCATCTTTTTAAAAAAAGCTATCGCATTTTCGTTTTCAAAAGTAGTTTCAAGATAGCATCCTGGGATTTTAAATTTTTTGAGTTTGTCAAACCAAGCTTGCATTAAAGCCCGGCCAAAATTCTTTCCCCTGGCCTCTTTTAACAAATTAATATGTAGATGTGCTGGCCAGCGTGGATCTTTAAATATATCAGTAGGAATTTCATTTGCCCTTAAGGCCTTTATTCCTTTTATCACTACATTTGAAATGGTTCTTGAAAGTACAGGCTTAAAAATTAGCCCCCTTTTTAATGCAGCTTTTGCCCCAATGGCAAGCGGATTCCATGCTCTTTGTGAATCTAAACAACCAGTTAGATATCCAACGACTTTTCCATCAAGCTCAGCTAAAAAAATTGAATCAGGCTCTAAATCTGTGTAATAACGTGTAAACATGTCAGCAAAACTTTCTTTATCTGGCCATAAGAATTCAATTGGTTCACCCATCATTCCTGTGAGATAACAAATTTCACGGACAGCGCTTCTATCTGATTGTTTAAAAGGTCTTATAAGTTCACCCATCATGCTCTACTTTAATGTCTTTAAAGGAATCACTGCCAGAAGGATTTCAAAAACATTAAATTGAAAACTAAGCTTTTTATAGACATGAATCACGTCAATAGAGATTTTGTTGTTGTACTGCATTTATTTTGTAAAACAACGTTATCAAGTTCAGATTTTTTATCCACAATCCATTTTGCTAAAGATGAATTTGTTAGCTTTTCTTATGATGATTATCCAAATACCATTATTGCTTTGCAGATACTTGGACCCAAAGCAGATTTTGGTATTATGGCACTTTCAAAATCGTTTGAAGATCTTCATAACTTACAGATTGCCATAAATAGGTTAAATAATTTAACCACTGTATATGGCTATGTTTCTTTAACTGAGGTCTCGGAATATGTAGCTGGAATGCCAGAGGAAAGGAAAAAGGAAAGACTTTTTCCAATATTGCCTCCTGAAGGACTTAATTATTTTTGTTTTTATCCAATGAGTAAAAAGCGTGAATCTAATGCTAATTGGTACAAGCTTTCTTATGAAGAACGCAAGAGTTTAATGTATTCTCATGGTGCAGTTGGAGCTAGATTTAAAGGGCGCATACTGCAACTAGTAACAGGATCAGTCGGAATCGATGACTATGAATGGGGTGTAACCTTATTTGGGCTAACACTAAAGGATATAAAGCAATGTGTTTATGAAATGCGGTTTGATGAAGCTTCAGCAATTTATGCCCAATTTGGTCCTTTTGTCGTGGGCAAAGTGCTTAAATGAAAAGTGCTATGAATGATCAAATTACTACATTAGACATTTCTGATTTGCTGAAATCTAAGTTAAATGATTTGCAACGTCGATTAGTCTCACTAAAAAGAGTAATAATTGGCTTTTCTGGTGGTGTGGATTCATCTTTATTGGCATATTTGGCTAAAGAGTTTCTTGGTTTTCAAAACGTGATCTTAGCAACTGGTATTTCAGATTCTTTAGATCCAACAGATTTAGATGAACTAAGGAAATTAGCAAAAATACTAGGAGTTCGACATGTTGAGCTATTAACTAAAGAAATAGATGATCCTAATTATTTAAAAAACGGGCAAGATAGATGTTATTTTTGCAAGTTTCATTTATTACGTGAACTTAATAAGCTTGCTAGTTCTGAAAAAGCTTATGTAGTACTTGGAGTAATTGTTGATGATTTTGCTGAGTGGCGTCCTGGTCAAATGGCTGCCTTGGAAAATGGAGCTCAGTTTCCTTTAGCTGATTCTAAGTTGAATAAAAAAGAAGTTAGAGAACTAGCGCGACTTTTTGGACTGCCAAATTGGGACAAACCAGCAAATAGTTGTCTGGCTTCTAGGATCACAACATCTCAAGTGATCTCAGCCTCACGGCTTAAAAGAATTGCCGATGGCGAACGAGCTTTAAAAAGGCGCGGCTTTAAACTTGTACGCTTAAGGGATCACGGTGATCTTGCTCGAATTGAGATATCAAAAGAAGATATGAAGAAATTTCTCTTACTTAATGATATTGATGAGCTTTTAAAAGAAATCAAAGCTTTAGGCTTTAAAAAGGTTACACTAGATTTAGAAGGTTACAAGCCTGCTGGTTTAATACAATGACAAAACTAAGAATTAAGTTAAATTACGAAGAAGAGCTAATTAAAGAGCCTATCCTTTCAGAGATGGTTAAAAAATTTAACGTTGATTTTAACGTGAGGCGTGCTGACATTAACGAAGCAGGTGGTTGGGTAATAATTGAAATGATAGGTAATGCAGATAATGTTGATCAGGCTATCGAATGGCTAAATAAGCTAGGGGTTGGAATTAGTATTTTAGGAACTGAGCTAGAATAAAGGGTTTTTAACATTTGTCGTAAATCTAAATGGTTTTTTAATTAAAAATCAAAGTTAAATAAGTTAGCTAGGCGCTCTTTTAATCAGAAAATTAACAAAAGCTAAAATAAATTTAGTCAAAGCATTAAAGAAATAGGTGTTAACTAGATTATAAGCTGCTTTTAGCTTGTGATTTTCTACTGCAAGGTTGCTAAATGATTATCTTTAAGTTGTTTTAAAAAACTTAGTTTGCTTTAAGTGTTAATAGGCTTTAACGGAGTTTTAGGGGTAAACTTTTTAGTAGCTTAATCGTGGCCGAAATTAACGAACAAGAACTTATAAGGTGGGCGGAAGCTCTTGCAGCAATTGCGAAAACGGGGCTTTCTTTCACAGAAAGCTTATATGAGCGTGAGCGTTACGAGGAAATTCTAAAAGTAGCTGCCGATATTAAAGCAGCTTTGGCAAAAGCAACCAACAGAAAGCAAAAGCCTAAAGAAGAATTAATACAAGAATGGATGAAAGAAGTTGGCAAAGGTGTTCCTGGCTACGTAACGCCAAAAGTTGCAGTTGGAGCTGTTGTAGGAAATGACAAAAATGAAGTCTTGTTAATAAGGCGCGCTGATTCCGGAATATGGCTTTACCCTACTGGGTGGGCTGACGTTGGCTATTCACCTGCTGAGGTTGTTGTCAAAGAAGTAAAAGAAGAAACGGGCTATGAAGTAGAGCCTGTGCAGTTAATTGCTGTGTTAGATGGACTAAGGCTTGGCTTTACCCGCGTACCACTTTACTCTTTGTTGTTTCACTGTAGGCTAGTGGGAGGTGAGTTAAATCCGCATCCGCTTGAAGTAATTGATGTTGGCTGGTTTCAAAAAGAAAACCTTCCTTATCCTTTAGCTGGTGCTCATCGCTGGGTTGAGGTTGCTTTCAGAGCCATTGCTGGAGAAACTATTGCGGTTACCTTTGACCCTCCACGCAACCCAGTTTGGAGAAGCTAGTTTATATTTCTTAAAGTTTTACCAAGATTTTGTAAATTAGCTGGAAATCCACCTTTATCAATAATTGTTTTAGCAAGCGGCTCTAATAAATTGATAACTTCAGAGACATCTTTAATTTTTTCAATAATTGGACGCTCCATTTCATCAGTTAATGTCTCAATTTCCTCTCTAAGAGCTCTTCCTTGTTCTGTAATTGTTTCATCTTGGTTTAAAAGACCATTTTGTTTTAAATGCTCTGATGCTTGATCGACCTGGGCCTGAGACCAGCCCCTTGTGTAAATATATGATCGTGGGGGGATACCCCAGTAAGATTCAGATAGCAAGCTTATTTCACAACCAGATATACCTTTAGAAGTCCAGGCTATTGTGTGGGAATCTCCCCTGTGTTCTCTTATGAGATCACATATTCTAAATAAAACGCCTGAGGGGCTACTTGGTAGCTCAAGTGCTATTAAACCAGCAAAGAGAGGGTGACCTTCTTTAGGGGCACTTTCTAAAGCCGGCAGACAAAGCTCTTTTAATTTCTCAGATATAGATGCTAAATCAGTTCCTAGAAGCCTTTCTAGACAAAGAGAAGCCCCTTTTAACCTAGCTTGTAAAATATCTTGAGGTGTTGTCTTTTGCCAACCTTCTTTTACTGAAGGAACTACTATTTCAGGGTTAAAAACTGCAAAAATAGATGCTACTACTTCACCAGGTGCTGGACCTAAAGGTGCTGATCTTGAACAGAAATATCCTGGTAGAAAAGACAAATCTAGCTTTTTGTATTCCTCTTGGGCTTCGGGAGCAAAATAAATGCTTGCAGCGATTGGTTCTGCAACCTCTCTAAATTTTCGTGCTATTTCAGACATAAGAAAATTTTAAAGCATTTATAAGATGACCTGAAATTTGCTAGCTTAAACTAAGTGGTTATTGAAGAACTAAAAGAGTTAAGCGATCAAGATTTAGTTGAAATAAATATTTTGCTATCTCAACTAACAACAGGTAAATCAATTACCAAAGATGATCTAGAGACACTAATAAAGTCTGAATGCTCTACTTTACTTGTTGCCAAAATGCAGCCAGATAAGGCACCTGTTGGCATGCTTACATTGGTGACTTTTAGGATTCCAACCGGGTTAAAGGCTCAAATTGAAGACGTCGTTGTTAGAGAAAATTTACGTGGAAAAGGGATTGGCAAAGCATTGGTCTTAAAGGCTCTTGAGTTAGCAAAAGCTAAAGGGGCTAAATCTGTTGATCTTACCAGTAGGCCCGAAAGAGTTGAAGCAAACTCGCTTTATGTTTCAGTAGGATTTAAAAAGCGTGTTACTAATGTGTACAGATACGAGCTTTAGTTTAAAATTATCTGATTTGGGAAAGGATTAGTTTTTATTAAGATTTGTTGTAACTTGAGCAAACCAGGAAGGGAGGAAAGATGCCTGACACAATAACAATTATTGATAATCGGACTGGAAAATCAGCCGAAATTCCAATCATAAACGGAGGTGTTTCATCACAAGAGTGGTCAAAACTCCTTCCGGGAATTTGGTTTTTAGATCCTGCTTTTACAGTTACAGCGGCTTGTGAAAGTTCAATTACTTATCTTGATGGGGATAAGGGAATACTTCTATACAGGGGTTATCCAATTGAACAGTTAGCAGAGCAATCGACTTATTTAGAGGTTTCGTATTTGCTTCTTCACGGAGAACTTCCCACAAAAGAGCAATTTGAAAAATGGGAATATGAAATAACTCACCATACGTTTATTCATGAAAACATGAGGAAGCGATTCTTAGAAGGTTTTCATTATGATGCCCATCCAATGGGTATGTTAGTTTCAGCAGTTGCTGCACTATCTACGTTTTACTTAGAGGCCAAAGATATATTCAATCCTGAATCGCGAAACAAGCAAATAACTCGGTTAATAGCTAAAATGCCAACCTTAGCAGCTGCTGCTCACAGATTCTCTGTTGGTATGCCTTTTGTCTATCCAGATAATTCTCTTAAATTTACTGAAAACTTTTTGTCAATGATGTATAAAACTGCAGAACCTAGATATGAAGCACATCCAACTCTTGCAAGGGCCTTAGATGTTTTATTTATTTTACATGCTGATCATGAGCAAAACTGCTCAACTACTGCCATGAGAGTAGTGGGGTCATCTCATGCTGATCCTTACTCAGCTTGTGCCGCAGCTTGTGCCGCTTTATATGGTCCGCGCCATGGCGGTGCCAATGAGGCTGTTATTAGAATGCTTACTGAAATCGGATCTTATGAAAATGCTGATGACTATATTAAGCGAGTAAAAGAAGGCAAAGTTAGACTCCAGGGATTCGGTCACAGAGTTTATAAAAACTATGATCCAAGAGCAAAAATAATTAAGAGAATTGCCGATGAAGTATTTGAGGTAACCGGCAAAAATCCTCTTATTGATATAGCTCTTAAACTAGAAGAAGTAGCGCTTTCTGATGAGTATTTTATTGAGCGCAAACTTTATCCCAATGTGGATTTTTATTCTGGAATAATTTACCAAGCAATGGGGTTTCCTTTAGAAATGTTCCCGGTATTATTTGCAATTCCACGCACATCTGGGTGGTTGGCTCATTGGGTTGAGATGCTTGATCAAAACTCAAAGATTGCACGGCCACGCCAAGTTTATGTAGGCCATGAACACCGTGATTATGTTAAGATTGATGATCGGGTTTCGTAAAGCGTACTAAACCTTCTTGAGCGAGAGAAATAACAATTTCACCGTTGCGGTTAAATAAAGAACCCAAAGCTAAACCCCTGGCACCATATGCAGCAGGAGAGTGTTGATCAAAAAGCATCCACTCATCTGCTCTAAAAGGTCTGTGAAACCACATTGAATGATCAAGTGATGCACCCATAAAAGATGGATCTCCCCACCTAATGGCATGTGGCAACAGTATTGAATCAAACAAAGTCATATCAGAAGCGTAAGTAACAACACAAGCATGCAACAGAGGATCATCCGGCAATTTTCCATCGGCTTTTATCCATAATTGTTGAGACGGAGCTCTAGGGTCTTTAGATATCCAGGGCAATTCACCAACAAAGCGTTGATCAATTGGATGAGGTCTAAGCAAGAAATCAGAAAGTTGATCAGACCAAGGGGCTAAACGTTGTGCAAGCGTGGGTAATTCTTCGGGATCAGGAACATTGGGCATTTCAATGGAGTGTTCTAGCCCTGTTTCTTGAACGTGAAACGAGCATGAAAGATTAAAAATTGCTTCACCTTTTTGAATTGCAACTACAAGGCGTGTGGTAAATGATTTGCCATCCCTTATTCTGTTGACTTGGTAAAGTATTGGCAGCTTAGGATCACCTGGTCGTAAGAAATAAGCATGCAAGGAATGCACTAAACCTTTTGAAACAGTACGACCAGCTGCCATTAGCGCTTGAGCAGCAACTTGCCCACCAAAGACCCTAACTCTTGTGACATCCATTGAGTAACCGCGAAAAATATTTTCCTCAATTTTTTCTATGTTTAATATTTCAATGAGATTATCAAGGGCTTGACTCATATCAGTTAAATACTACTATGACAACTAAATACTCTGTGCAACAAATTCTTTTAGTTGCTAGCATAATCTCATGTTGGTAAAGGAAATAAATGAGCATGTAATTAGGGTGCCACTTGTTGCAAACTGGGCTATTAATTGCTACTTAATTAAAGATTCAGATGGATCTTTAATTTTAATAGATACAGGAATTAAAGGCTCTTGGCGCAAGATTGACAAAGCTTTAAGGTCAATTGGTAAAAGTCCTAGTGATGTAAAAGCTATTGTAATTAGCCATGCCCATTTAGACCATGTTGGTTCTTTAGAAAAAGCCAAAGATTATACCAATGGGCTAATTTATGGCCATGAAATTGAAAAGGATTTTATTTCAAATGGAAAAACCTCCCAAGTGACCCATCTTTTTTTTGCTGCTAAAATCTTTAGTTTTTTCTCAACAAATATTGATGCAGTTGACGTTGATTATTCATTCAAAGATGAAGAAGTTTTAAATTTAGCTGGCGGTCTTAAAGTGATTCATACTCCCGGTCATACCCCAGGGCATTGCTCGTTTTTACATCTTGCTAGCTCTACTTTAATAACTGGTGATGCCGTAGTTAATTTTTTCGCAAGACTAAGTTATCCTTTTAAGTATTTTTGTTCAGACTATAAATTAACTAAGCAAACTGCACAAAAATTAGCAGAATTTGACTACGATAGTGCTGTGTTTATGCATGGACCACCAATTTATCAAAACGCGCGAGTTGCTATAGGGGATTTTTTAAACAAGGAGCTTAAAAATGTTTGAATTTCCAAAGGGTTTTCTGTGGGGAACTGCAACTGCGGCTCATCAAGTTGAAGGAAATAATATATCCAGTGACTGGTGGGATTGGGAACACCGATCGAGTCATACAACAGAACCATCAATGGATGCTTGCAATCACTTATATTTATATGAAAAAGATATAAAACTCATGGCTGAACTTGGCTTTAACACCTATAGGTTTTCAATAGAGTGGGCAAGAATTGAACCAGAAGAAAACTGTTATTCAAAGGTTTTTTTAAATCACTACAAAAGAGTTATTGAACGTGTCATTGAAAGTGGGCTTGTTCCGTGCGTGACTCTTCACCATTTTACCTCTCCACTGTGGGCCTCAAAAAAAGGGGGATTTGTGTCAAAAGAAGTTTGTGAAAGGTTTTTAAAATATGTTGACCTAATAGGGCAAAACTATGGTGAGATTTTAAGCTATGTTTGTAGTATCAATGAACCTAACATAGTGGCCTTTATGGGTTATAGAATGGGGCTCTTTCCCCCAGGGGGACAATCAGCAGAGTTAAGGCGTGCTGCTACAGATTCTTTCATCCATTGTCATAATAAGACCTATGAAATTATTAAATCATATAACGATAAAGCTTTAATTGGTTTAACATTGTCAATGACAGATTATCAGCCACTACAAGGAGCAGAAGATCGCGCTAAGAAAATAGCTACAATTATGGAAGATATTTATCTTGAGTCAATTGCACAAAATAGTGATTTTATAGGAGTGCAAACTTATTCACGTGATCGCACCCCAGTATCTGGAGTTTCTGTGCCTGAAGCTGGTAGAGCCATTACAGAGATGGGATATGAAATTTATCCTGAAGCCCTTTTAGCAACAGTTAAAAAGGCAGCTAGCATTACCAATTTGCCGGTTATTATTACTGAAAATGGAATTGCTCCATTAAAAGATGATGATGCAGTTAGGATTGATTTTATTAAAAGAGCGCTTTTATGTTTAAAACAGCTGTTAGAAACTGTTGACATAAGAGGTTATATTTATTGGAGCTTTTTAGATAATTTTGAGTGGAATTTAGGATATCGCCCTAAATTTGGTCTGGTTAGTGTAGATAATCGTGATTTTTCACGAACGGTAAAACAGTCTGGTTATTTCTTAGGAAATATTGCTAGAACAAACGGTTCAGAAATTATTTAATTTTAAAAGACATTGAGAACAAGCTAAAATGAACCAAGATGGAACTAGCTGGGGAGACCTCTGTGGAAATTGATTCTGAGACGTACCTAATAAAGTTAATTCATTACTTAAAATCTGAGAAGGGAAAAATATTTATTAAATACGCTGCATCCTCTGTTATTACAACTGTAATGACTGTGGTAATTACTTTTGTTACGTATGATTTTATGCGAATTGGTTCTGCTAGATTATGTAATTTAATAGCTTCGGTTATCTCAATACCACCATCTTATTGGCTAAATAGAAAATGGGCTTGGGGCAAATCAGGCAGGGGGCATCTCTTTAGGGAGGTAATTCCATTTTGGGTAATAGCACTTTCAGGGTTAGCAATATCAACTTTTGCCGTAGCTTATGCTGCAAAGCTTGGACAGCATTTAACAAAGTCACGCCACATAGTTACTTTATTTGTCTCAGCAACTAACCTAGCAACTTATGGAGTGCTGTGGATACTTCGCTTTTTCTTGCTTAACAAATATTTATTTAAAGAACATCCTGAAGTTTTAAAAATAGGAGGATCAGATGAATAATCTTGAAATTAAAGAGCTGGATCAAAAAGCTATAGCTGATGCTAAAGAGCTTCAGAAACGATTAACAAAGCCCCCAGGTTCTTTAGGTCTGTTAGAAGATCTCTCAGTTAAGCTATGTGGGATTAGTAGGTCATGCCCACCTGATGAAATTAAAAAGGCAACAGTTTTAGTGTTTGCCGGGGATCACGGGGTTATACAAGAAGGTGTTACGCCTTGGCCACAAGAAGTTACTTATCAAATGGTGCTTAATTTCTTAAACGGGGGTGCCGGCATAAATGCAATTGCTAAAACAGTAGGGGCTGAAGTTATTGTTATTGACGTTGGGGTTAACAAAGATCTTTCTTGTGTTGATGGTTTGGTAAATAAAAAAGTTTGCTTTGGAACCTCCAATATAGCAGTTACTGATGCTATGACATTAGAACAAGCTCGAGCTTGTTTGTTAGCAGGCTATGAAGTAGTTAAAGACGTTGCATCACAAGGATGTGATTTATTTGCATTAGGTGACATGGGTATTGGCAACACAACGGCGTCAGCTGCCATTATTAGCTATATTACCGGGGCATCCCCTAATTCTTGCACAGGGCGTGGAACTGGAATTAATGACGAGATGTATAAACACAAAGTTGAGATTGTTAACAAGATCCTTAAAAGAATTAAGCCTAACTTATCTTGTGTAGAAATTATTTCTAGTATAGGCGGCTGTGAAATTGGTGCAATTGCAGGCGCGATTCTTGGATGTGCATATTTAGGTAAACCGGTTATTATTGATGGCGTAATTTCATTAGCTGGAGCTCTTTTGGCATATAAATTTGAACCTAAGTCGGTTAACTACATGATTGCTGGTCATTTATCCAGAGAGCCTGGCGCAAAAATAGCAATTGAGTATTTAAACCTTTATCCACTTGTTCGCCTGGATATGGCCTTAGGAGAGGGTACAGGAGCTACACTGGCAATTCCTATTGTTAAAGCAGCGGCCAATACTTTAAGGGAGATGGCTACTTTTGATTCAGCCGGTGTTTCTGAAAAACCTTAACAACAAAACCAAAACAAATACAAAGCATGTATATTAATAAATAACATAGGGCAAAGAAATTTTTCCCTATTTTGTCATATATGGTTTTTCCTTCAAACAAATCAACATTAACGCTGATTAAATAAGGCTTTTTTAGTGGTGAGATTTTAATCACGTTGCCATCTTTAGAAATTGCATCAGAGTATCCAACAGGAGAGGCTTGAATGAGAGTCCTTCCAGTCTCTATTGCTCTTAAGCGATCAGCTGCTAGTTCTTGTGACGGTACTTGTGATGTTTTATATGATGCTGTGTTGGTTGGCACAACTAAGACGTTTGCTCCTGAATTAACATCGTCTCTTGCAAGATTTCCAAAAAATACTTCAAAAGAGATCATAACTCCTAATTTGGCAAAAGGCGTTAGTAATACCCCTGGCTTTTGCCCAGGGATTGCATCTCTAGGAACTAAATTAGTTGGCCCAAAATGTGAAAAAAAAGATCGATAAGGAATGTATTCTCCAAAGGGGACCCTGTGTATTTTTTCATATTTGCCAACAATTGAACCATTTGGTGAAAATTCTATTGCTTGATTATAAAAATAATACTGCCCTACCGGTATTGTTACACCAGTTAGTAAGTAGGATTTATAAAATTTAGCTAAGGACTCAATTATAGGTATTTTTTGGGAGTGCTTAATTGGTCCTGATAAAGCTACAGTATCTTCTGGCCACAATATTAAGTTAAATTTTTTTTTGGGACTAATTTTTTCTGTTTCATAAACTTGTCTTAAAAATACAGCCTCCGGGTCTCCCTGGGTGACTGCATGTAACCCTACTTGACCTCCTCCTTGAACAAGTACTGCTGAAAAAGAGCCTGTTTGCTTTAAGTTATTAGCTGACTTACTTAATGGCAATTGGGTCAAAGCTATTAAAATAGCAACAATAAATAATGTGCTAGGAATTATGAATTTCTTTTTTGAAAATAAATTAATTGATTGCCCAATCAATCCAGCAACTAATGACATTATAAAAATAACAAATGTTGACCCACCTAGTGTTGCTAAGTATTTGAAAGGAGATGTTGTTAAAGAAAGAGCCATTGAGCCAAGCGGTAATCCCCCAAATGGCACACTATCTTTAACAAATTCTGCTAGCGATATTAAGCTAGCAAATGATAAAGCAAATAAAAAACTATTAGAGCTTATTAACTGTAAAATGCTTAAGCCTAAAAGCAAGATACTAAACAGAATTGTTTCAAATAAGCAAACGATTATAAATCCTGGCCATGAAAAATATGATAAAAAGAAAAGACTAATAAAGAAATAAATTAAGAAAAATAAAGCCAAAAACACTAAGCTATATTTAAATTTATTTTTTAAAAGCAAAGACAGTGCTATTAATCCAAGAACTAATAAATACCAGTGATTAAATGGCGGTAAGGAAAACGCTGAAAACAACGATGCTAAAACCGCAATAAAACCCTTTAAAAAAGTTTTTTTCACTCTTTGGCTAACTGCAAAGCAGCTTCATAGGCGCTGACAATTCTAGATGATATTCCCACCCCCCTAAAGTAATTGCCAATCAGCTTTAACTTATTATGTGTAAGGTTTTCACAGTTGTTAATGATTTTATTTGCTTGAAGCAAGTGCCCAACTTTGTATTGGCAAAAAGCGTCTGGGTATTTTTTATAAAAGACTTTTACGGGTTTAATATCTTTTTGTATCATTTGGGAAAATTCGTCAATCAATGTGTTTTTAATTTCAGTTTCAGTCAAATGATTTACTCTACTGTCTCCATGATAGCCAGCTGAAATTTTTATCAAATGCCAATCATCATTTGTATAGTAATTCCATTTTTCAGATAAATAGGTAACAGCTGTTGTTAAAAGCCCCTCGCCTCTTGGGATTAAATAGCCCCTAGCTAGATCGGTTTTTGAAATTTCTTTTTTATCAACGACAATTGTTAGCGTGGCAACTGTTGCATGATCAAGACTAGTTAACCAACTATTTAACTCATCAGAGAGATTATGTTTAATGTCACTTAATGGTTTTGCTGGTATGGCTAGAGCTAACTTGTTAGCATTAATTGTTCCTAAAGGTGTTAATATTTCAAACGAGCTACCTTTAAATAAAATTTCAGTAGCTAGAGTTTTAACATGTTTAAAAGTAGGGTTTTTAAAAAGTGCATTTATAAGTGTTTCTAAAAAAATATTAATACCGCCATTTGCAGAAACTAATGAGCCGGAGGGAGTTTTTCTTTTTTTTAAATACTTTCTTACTGCTTTTGTTAAAGAACCGTAGTTAGATATAAAGGTAAATATTTCTGGGGCGACTGCAATCACAGAAAGCTCTTTTGCTATGCCAGCATTGATTCCTGCTACAAATGGTTCAACTAATTTCTCTAGTGCTTCTTTTCCTATTCTGGGCTCTAAAAGATCATAAAGGCTAATATCTTGACCTTTGTAGCGGCTTTTAAAGCGGTCGCGTTTTAACATAAAGTAACCAGCACCGCTTAAGATTCCTGAAGCTTTTAACTCTTTCAGATTTGCTGGGATTCCAAAAAAGCTATTTTCAGGCAAAGCATACAATTTATTATCAGTATAAATCTTTACGGTTGGATTCAAAGGATAAATTGGCAAAAGCTCAAGTTCGTTAAATAAAACCTTTACTGGTTCTCTTGAAAACACTATGGAGTCAGCCGCGGTATCTAGTCTAAAGGTTTCAAAAGTTACATGGTCAATTTTGCCTCCGAGTTCTGTTGGCTCAATAAGACAAACTGATTTAAATTCTTTGTTTGCTAGTGCAAAAAAACCGCATGAAAGCCCCGTTATGCCACCCCCTATGATGGCTAAATCAAAGTCTTTTGAGCTCATATTGCTTAATAAGAGAGTTTATTTTACTTATTAAGATCTCACTTAGCGAATCAGCTAGATCAGTTGCATCATCTTGGCACGGGACCCTCCAATAATTTTTTCCTAACTTAGTTAAAAAATTTTTAAATTCAATATCTAAGTCATAAAGTATTTCTGAGTTAGTTGTAATAAAGCCATCAGTAACTACAACCACATTTTCTATGTCCTTAATTGAGTCAATAACTTCAACTAAGCTTGGTCCCAGCCAACTACCGCCAGAAAAACCTATACTTTGATATGCACAAAAATGAGCAATTTCAAGTTCTAGTTTTAAGACAATATAGTTAACTAGTTCAGATCTTGCTTGTTTGTAACCTTGGATATCTGGTGAACTTGTTGGAATTGAATGAGCGCTGAAAATAATTGCAGTTTTTTTAAGCTGATCTAAGCTAAAGTTTTTTAGTAGGTGCTTAAGTCTGACTATTATAGTTTGTCTAAAAGCGTCGTCTTGATGAAATCCCTCAATTTGTATTGTGTTTTTTGGGGGATTTTTTAAATAATTCTTAGTCCCAGGGGAAATATAATAAGGGCTAAGGGCTAAGACAATAATTACATCTGGATTATTTTTTTTAAGCTCTTCAAGAGATGCGTCAATAGTTGGTGTTACATGTTTATATCCAAGTGTGATTTCAACTTCTGGGTAAAGTGGCTTAAGCCTTTGGCTGATTAATTCAAATTGTCTTTCTGTGATCTTATTTAAAAGGCCGTAGTTTTTTATTAGCTCATAGCGTCTAAGTAGCTCTTTTAAAGCATCTTCTTTTGGCTCTTTACCCCCGAGGATTGATTTGAAAAAAGCTGGAACTTCTTCAGGTGATGAGGGTGTCCCGTGAGAAGCTATTAAAACAGCTAGTTTCATAAATTATTGTTTTTTTTCTCTGGGTAGTTATGCACAAAGTTGCACAGTTTAGCAAGATTTTTATAAGGGGTTTCTGGAAGCACTCCATGACCTAAGTTAAAAATAAATCCAGGCATACTGGCCATTTCATCTAAAATTTTTTTTGCATGATACTCGATTAGGTCAAATGAGCCTAGACAAATTAAGGGATCGAGGTTGCCTTGTAAGGCAATGTCAGAACCAAGCAGTTCCCGGGCTTTTAAAAGCGATACTTTCCAATCAAGTGATAACACTGAAAATTGTGTTTGTTTAATTAAAGGTAGTAAATGATAATTATCTAAAGAAAAATAAATGCCAGGGCAACCACTTTTGTTGGTAAGATCTGCAATTTTTTTTAATGGTTCTTGGCAAAACGTTAAAAATTGCTCGCTTGAAAGAATTCCAGCCCATGAGTCAAAAATTTGTATTGCATCCACACCTGCTTGTATCTGAACTTCAATTAAAAGCTGTGATAGATCAGTAAGAACGTTTATTAGGTCGGCAAATGCTTTAGGATTTTCATAAAGATAGCGCCGTGTTTTTAGCCAATTTTTTTTAGCTTGACGTTCAATTAAATAACACGCAAGAGTAAATGGCCCCCCGACAAAGCCAATTAAGGGGAGACTGCTTTTTTTCTTAACTATTTTTATTGTTTGGCTGATTTCTTTAAAGTCTGACTTTTTTAAGGACTTTAGTTGTAAAGTTTCTTTGTTGAAATCAAAGTCGCCGAAAAAAATGGGCCCTAAGTTACTGACAAGCTTCATGTTTAATTGTGCTTTTACAAATCCAATTGTAATGTCTGAAAATAAAACTAAAGCATCTATGTCGTAGTATTTTTCTGGCAGAAGAGTAATTGTAGCAGCTGTTTCTGGATCAAGTGATACGTCTAACATGTTTTTAGACCCCTTTATTTTTTGATATTCAGGAATAGACCTACCAGCTTGCCTCATGAACCAGATAGGAATTCGCTCAACTGGTTTTAAAGAACAAGCGTCCAAAAAAGGAGATTTCATAGATTATTAACTTAACTTTAATCTACTTCAATGGTTTTTAAACGCAGGGATAAAAATTTTGATTACAAATTGGCAACATTTGGGACTTATGTACTAAAACTAACTAACGTGGCGCAAGCTTATGCAGTACAAAGCGCGCATGCCAAGATTGAAGGTCCTGCAGCGCTTAAGAGGCCGAATTTATTGTCAGTTGGTGTAATTATCTGGCTTGGTTCAGAGTTTATGTTTTTCTCTGGACTATTTGCGGCCTTTTTTACTATTAGAGCTACATATCCGGGCAAATGGCCTCCAGGACCGACTGATTTGGACTATGTTCAGGCCACAATTTTTTCCATAATTCTTTTATTGTCTTCAGCTACCATGCAAACCGCCGTGTGGGCTATGGAAAAAAACAACAAATCTAAAGCACGTCTTTGGCTAATTATATCTTTTGTCATGGGAGCTATGTTTTTAGGTAATCAACTATATGAATGGATTACTTTGCCATTTGGACCATCGACGACTAATTACGGCTCTTTATTTTTCATAATGAGTGGTTTACATGGTCTACATGTGTTATTGGGTCTGGTTGCAATGCTTGGTTTATTAGGGCGTATTAAAGGTCCCAAGGGAGATCCAGGTGAGGTTCCTGTATTTCAAGCTGTTAGTTATTATTGGCATTTTGTTGATTTTATGTGGGTAGGACTTTTTAGCTGTTTGTTTTTATTAAGCTTATGACTCTTAACTTAAAAAAAAGCCGGAGTCGATCTTTAGTTTTTTATGTAATCTTTGTATTTATTTGTGTTATAGCTGGAATTGCGCTCTTTTGGTCGAGTTCTGAAAATACCACTGAGGTCGCTAGTTTTTCAGGGTTTAAAACCGTCACAAAGACAGATTCGCGATTGCCACTTTTATATCAGGGTTCTAATAAAAGAGCAACGCCTCAAATGCTAAGCGAGGGAAAAATTTTATTTGATGAAAACTGTTCTAGTTGCCATGGGTTAAACGCAACAGGTTCCTCAAGAGCTCCAAATTTAGTTGGTTTAGGTCCTGCAACAATAGACTTTTGGGTCTCTACAGGGAGAATGCCATTAGCTGCCCCGACTGTTCAGCCAGTTAGAAAGCCAGTCAAATTTACGCGTCAGCAAGTTTTAGATATCGTGGCTTATGTTAGCTCGTTAGGTCCTGGAGGTTCCTTAATACCTAATATTTCAGGGGTTAATAATGCCAATATTTCCGAAGGCCAATCCTTATTTGCCCTTAATTGTGCTGGTTGTCACACGGTTACTGGGGCAGGCGATGCTTTAGCCTATGGAGCATTTGCACCAAGCTTGCATTATGCAACACCAGAGCAAGTTGCTGAAGCCATTAGAACTGGTCCGGCTAATATGCCGAGGTTTAATTCTGGTAATTTATCTCAATCTCAAGTTGATGCAATTGTGAAATATGTCACTCAAGGTATACAACGCCCCGATAATGCAGGTGGATTTTCTTTAGGAGGTATAGGACCTGTGGCAGAAGGTTTCATTGGTCTCTTAATAGGTGTAGGCCTTTTGATGTTAGCAGCATTTTGGATTGGTGATAGAGCATGACTCAAGATCAAAATCAAAAAGAACCTTCAAAAACTTTAAAGCTAGCTGATGATCTTAAAAGTGATGCAAGGTTTTTACCCTTGGCTAAAAACCCCAAATTAATTGAAAATTTAATAGCTCTTTTGTTTATTTTAGGAATATTGTGCTTTGCGGCTCTTGGAGCCGCTTACTGGGTTAACGCCAATACGCAGGTTTTGGGTTTGACTCTTGCGGGGGGGTTTGCATGCATGGGCGTTTCCTTTGTTTTATGGGGCCGTTATTTGTTGCCAAAAGGTCCTTTTTCAGAAGAGCGTCACCCAATCGCATCTAATACGCAGGAGTTTGAGGCATTCAAAGATTCTTTTATAGGGCGTGGAAAGCTTGCTTTTGGCCGTCGGAAATTTTTAGTAAAACTGTTAGGTGCTATCTCAGGAGTGTTTGGTATTGTGGCAACGTTTCCATTGTTACGATCCTTAGGCCCTAATCCTGATGCCTCACTTTTTCGCACTGAATGGAGAAAAGGTTCTTTAGTTGTAACCTTTGAAGGTCGGCCCGTAAAGGTGGACGATATTGATGTTGGTGGCTTTTTAACTGTATTTCCCGAAGGTCACGTCGGATCCTTTGTGTCTCAAACTCTTCTTATTAGAGCATCAACACAGCCAATAGTTACGCGTCCCGGTAGGGAAACATGGGCGCCAGCGGGTTATTTGGCTTATTCAAAAGTATGCACTCATGCAGGCTGTCCAATAAGTTTATATCAGCAACAGTTTGAACAATTGCTTTGTCCTTGCCATCAATCTATGTTTAATATTCTTGATGGAGCAGAGCCGGTTTTCGGACCAGCTCCAAGGCCCTTGCCTCAACTTCCTTTATATATAGATGATCAAGGTTATTTAAGAGCTCAATCTGATTACAACGAACCAATTGGCCCTGGTTTTTGGGACTTTTAGGAGGAAAACTTGTGAGTCAAAGTAGTTCTGCAACCCAAAGACAAAAGAAAGACCCTTTAGAGTCAGCTCTTAAATGGGTTGATGAGCGCTTAAGTGTAGGCAAAGGCGGCAGAAACTTATTAGACAAAATTTTCCCTGATCACTGGTCATTCATGTTAGGTGAAATTGCACTTTATTCTTTTGTGATATTGGTATTAACAGGAATTTTTTTGACTTTGTATTATGTTCCTTCAGCTGCTGAAGTAACCTATCACGGTTCTTATGCTCCACTTTATGGACAGAAGATGTCGGTAGCTTATCTTTCTAGTATAAATTTGTCGCTTGATGTCCGGTTCGGACTTTTAATGAGACAAATGCATCACTGGGCTGCTGATATTTTCTTAGGTGCGATTGCTGTACACATGGCCAGAATATTTTTTACAGGAGCCTTTAGAAAGCCAAGAGAACTCAACTGGATAATAGGTGTTACTCTTTTAATTTTGAGTATTTCAAATGGCTTTTTAGGTTATTCGTTGCCGGATGATTTAATAAGTGGTACGGGAATAAGGATCATGTTTTCAATTGTGGAAAGTATTCCCTTTGTCGGCACATATTTAGCCTTCTGGCTTTTTGGTGGAAATTATCCAGGCAATGGCATCATAATTCCTCGAATGTTTGTTCTGCACGTTTTAATATTGCCTGCTATCATTGCAGCTTTAATTGGGGCCCACTTGGCCCTGTTGGTACATCACAAGCACACTCAATTTCCAGGTCCAGGTAAAACGGAAAAAAATGTAGTTGGGTCTCCTTTCTGGCCTAACTTCTTCTTTAAAACAAATGGATTTTTATTCCTAACAGCAGCCGTTATAGCCGCTTTAGGTGCACTAGCACAAATAAACCCCATATGGCTTTACGGACCTTATGTGCCTTATAAAGTGAGCTATGCTGTGCAACCAGACTGGTATATGGGATGGCTAGATGGGGCACTTAGGATCATGCCAGCCTGGGAGTTGCAGATAGGGCGATTTATGATTCCAAATCAGTTTTTCCCAGCTGTGTTATTGCCCGGAATATGCTTTACTATCTTTTTTGCTTGGCCATTTATTGAAGCATGGTATACAAAAGATCATTCTGAACATCATTTGCTAGATTTTCCTCGTTATAGACCTAAAAGAACAGCGGTTGGTGCCGGCGGTTTAAGCTTCTTTTTCATGTTATTTTTTGCTTCTTCTACTGATGTGATGGCCAATTATTTGCAAATTTCATTAAATATTGTGCTATGGTTTTTTAGGATTGCAACATATATTGTGCCTTTTGTGGTAGGGATTATTACTTACATTGTTTGTAAGGAATTGCAAAAAACAGGTGAAATGGCTGGCAAGCGCAAGCGCTTTACACTGGTATTGCGCTCTGCTGAAGGTGGCTATTCAACTGTTTATGCAGAGGCTCGTCCTGGAGACAAAGATGTCTTTGCTAAAGAGCCAGAGCCTGTTGAGTTAACTGAAGAAGTTAATGAACTTTTATCAGAACAGGCTGAGCTTATAACAACCGCATCTGAATTGCCCGAGGTAGTTAAAGAAACTTTTCCAAAGGGTCAATCAGGAGTTAAAACAGTAGCTCGCGATTAAAGCTTTTAGTCGTAAAGCAATGCTTTCTTTGGGCGAAATTGCTTAGGTGTCTTGTGTTAAAAAGAGTTTGTGTTTTTAAATCAAGCGACAAATTTAAGCTTAGGTAAAAAGTTTTTTGGAAAAAGTGTTGTTTAACTCATTGTTACTTTAATTTAAAAAAGTTCGTGTTTAAGTTTAAACGTTAAATTGCCTATGGTTAAGTGGACTTTTTTTAAGAGTTAATATTTTAAGTTCTTTAAAGTCAATTACAAATTGTCTAGATGATTTATAAAGCTTTGTAAGATAAGGTTAATGAGTATCTTTATAAGAAAGTTAAGTTTAGGAAACGGCACAAAGGTTGCAATAAAGGATAACTTTGATATAAAAGGCCAAGTTACAACGGCTGGTTCACCTGCATTAAAAAAGCAAGGCTTAGTAGCTACAAACGACGCTGATTGTGTAAAAATCCTTGTAAAAAATGGTGCCAAAATAATTGGTACTACTAATATGAACGAGCTTGCTCTAGGTGTTACTGGTATAAATCCTTATTATGGTACACCCGAAAATCCAATTAATCCTAAAATTATTCCCGGTGGTTCATCAAGCGGTTGTGCTGTTGGTGTTGCACTAAATTTATTTGATTTTGCTTTAGGAACTGATACAGGTGGCTCAATTAGAATTCCTGCTACTTGTTGCGCTGTAGCTGGGTTGAAAACTACTTTTGGTCGTCTCAGCACCAAGGGTTTATACCCGCTCTCAGCTTCTCTAGATACTGTTGGCCCAATTGCAAAAGATGTAAAAAAGTTAATCATTGCGATGAAATTTTTAGAACCAAACTTTAAAGTAAAGACAGAGATCCCAAAGCAAATAGCTTTGTTTTCAGGCAATGCCTTACCACAAATCAAAAACACTATCATAGAAATTTTTAATAAGTGTGAGATTGACTTAAAGGAATTAGAAATCCCTCTATGGAGCGAGGCAAATCAAGCTTGTCTTGCAATAATGCACCATGAGGCTTTCAATGTAAATAAAGATCTAGTGAAAAACTATTCTGAGTACTTAAGTGATGGGGTAATTCATCGCCTGAAAAAGGGTGAATCTATTGATAAAGACGAGCTAAAAAGGGCATTTTTAATTCAAAAAAAATGGAAAAATTATTTGACGGAACTTTTTGATAAATACAAGCATTTAGTAACACCAACTCTGTCAATTTATCCTCCAGAGATAAAAGAAGCTGATTTAATTAGCTCTCCTGCATCTCGGCTGACTCTTGTAGCAAATTTAGCTGGAGTTCCTGCAATAAGTTTACCTATTATGACCAAACACGGACCAATAGGTCTTCAGTTAATTAGTCCTGAAAATGGTGAAGAGGCTTTACTTGGTTTATCACAAGAAGTTGAAGCAATAATTAATCATAAACGAAACTAAATCACTGTTGATCTTTAAACCAGTAATTGGTTCACAAGCAGAAAAAAAATAAAAGCTAATAACAATAGCGCTATTAATGTGAATTTATTTATTATTTTGTAATCCTTAAGATGGCTGTTGCTTTCACGCTTTAATTCAGGACATAAATCTACGGGTTATAAGATAAAAATGAAAATAAAACAATTTGGTTCACAGAGTAATGTAATACCGTTTCGGCCATGACTAAAAAGTGTTATACACAAAGATGTAATGTTATTAAATACTGATATTTTTAAATCTGTTAAGCACTGAGCTATGTGTTTTTTAACTCAAATTAAGTAAATTCCATCTAAGAGCTTATAGTCTACGGGTTTTTATTGCTCTTTATTAAGTTTGTCTTTAACTTAGCACTTTAGCGCTCGCTTTGTGTGATAGTAATTAATAAAGATCATAAGTGTTATTAGGTAGAAACGTTTTGTAGTAAAGTATATTTTGTTCAAATTAGTTTGTGCTGAGATAAAAAAGATTTTCCAAGTAAGGAACTAGATAATTTTATTGCGTTGAAAAGCTAAAGAGAAATTCGATTAATCTCTGATAAATCTTAAAAAATGTTAAGGGGGCAGATTTAGGCTTGCTTTGAAATGATTTTCCATGAAGGTAGTAACAATAAGAGGTGTTAGAGCTTATAGAGATTAACTGCCTTAAAAGCTTAGTACCTAAATATCGAAGATAGGGTTGAGGAATTCCGCGCTTAGAAAGTTTAGTTAAAATGATCAAGACTTTTATTTATAACTGTTAAGTGTTAAAGCTCGGTGTATCAAAATTGCGTTTTCTAGCTACTTGCATAGCTATACCACGCTTTGTTAATGAATTTAAATACTTTTTCTGTTTAAAAAATTCTTCGGCAGTATTTTTTAACACCTTGGACGCATGAAAGAGCCAAACCGTGCGATAGTTGCAAGACAAAAAATAATCCAGAACACGTCAAGTCCTATGCATAAAACAATTACTTTAGATTAGCCGGTTTTAGATTCTGTGCAACAAGCATTATTGTTGTGGGCCAACGTTGCTAACAATTGCTATCCTTGCTCAGACGGGGTATGTAGGTGCTACCTGATCCCTGAATTAGTACTAGCATACTAAGAGCACAAGTCAGCTGAGCTCAATATTGCAGCCAACTATTGAATCAAATACTTTTTTTGCATATAGCTTATAAGCTAGAACCAAACTGTAAACAAAACGTTGCGCTTTTTTCAAAAGCTTATGCTGATTAATGTAGAGATCTCTATGATTCTTTGACCAAAAAATATATATCAGGTGAAATTGGCGCACAAGTACTACAGGCTGAAAATTATACAATGGGTGGTAGGCCAATCCTCAACTGGGAAATTATGACTGCCTAGAAGGCTTCTAACTGAAAGACTGTCATCAGCAGGTAACATTGTTGTAGATGACACAAAAACAGAAGTTAAAGCTCCATATCCTTCTACGAGCTTAGATGCTTTAGCAAGAATCTCTAAGGGTCCAATCTCTTCTAACCCAGTGTCACTTTGGTGGCCAACGACAATAGCTAAAACTACCGAGTAGTTACTGCTACTATTAAGCAAAATTCAAACGATCAATAACAAGTTATTCTTTTTTGCAAGTCCATAACCCTAATTGGCCCTAAATACATCTTTAGAAGTATTTTTTCAAAAGTAGGCAAAGCAATATGTGTTGTTTTTATAACAGCAAAAGTAACAATATAGGTTTTAGCTAGTTACTGTAATGTTGCAAAGGTGGACACTGTTTTTGCTAATCAATATTTAAACCCCGTTACGATTTATCCTATTTGTGTGATATGAATTCAGTTTCTTGTTCGTTATCCTTGCAATGTATTTTAGTAAATAACTATGGCAATAAAACGACATAGAATACAAGCAGTTGGTTAATGCCAACAAATATAACTTTAAAGGCCTTATAAGCAAATCAGGTAGCATAGTTTTAGATTTTGAAAGCCTATGACAATGAAAAAAGATGAGCCTAATCTTTGATGATTTAAGATACACCGTGAATCTAGCGTGAAAGATTACTTGTTTGTTATCTTGGTTTATATCTTAATTTGTCTTGAGATGTCAAGGAGCTGAAGGGCAAATACTAATTAAAAAATCTCTGATAAATTTAAAAAAATCAAGTAGATGATTTGTGATGCCTTTGAAATAGTCACACAATGAAGGAAAGAGCAACTGAGGTGTTAGGAATTGTAGAGATTTACCCTACATGAAAGATCTAGTAATTAAACGTTGGACAATAGGGCTTTTAACTGATCATTTAAGGTAAGTTAATTGTTTGTTAATCTTGCAATGATTATGTTATTTAGCTAAAGAAGCTATATCTTGGATAATAAGTATTACTACTAATACAATCACTGCTAAATAAATTGGGCTTACAAGCCACTTAAATCTATGATCTGATATCCAAAAACGCCTTATGCCAAGGTAATCAAAAATTATTGCTGTTAAACCAATAGGTATACCAAAAATTGGTTCCAATGTGGTTGTGAATTTTAAGATTGGAGCTAGAAGAGGCAGTATAACATAACTTAATAGGCAACGAAGACCGCTTATAAACATCGATTTACTAAATAATTTATAGGTTTGGGACTCATTGAGATCTTTAGTTGACTTAATAAATAAAAGTTTTCTGATAAGGTTTTCGAAAACAAAGGGAACCCGTGTTGGTACTTTAGAATTTGTTAATTCAATTAAACATGCCGCTTCAGTGCCGTCTTTTAAATTTTGGGCAGCCACATTACAAGTTTAGGTTAAGTAACAAATTGAATCCAAATGCGAAGTATAATGAGGCTTTGATATGAAAAAAATTATTATTAGTAATCCATTAAATCTGGTAGGTGTCATTTTCTGCACTTTGTTTTTGTTGGGTTCTTGCGCAGTTGCTAGTTCTAATGAGGATAACAAGGCTCTACCTAGTTGTTGGCCAATTTGTAATCAAATACCAGGTCCTCTTGCCTTTGGAGTTGCTCCTGCGACCTTTACTATGGGTAATTACCTAGGAGTTAAGCCCACAAGCTATCCAAGTCAAGCCCAGATTAATCAACAACTTAGATTTTTAAAAGGCAGCAATTCTTTGTTTTTGCACTTTTATGTTAGTTATGCATCTGGGATAACATCACAGATGATTTCACAACTAAAAGCTTTTTCTAAAGAGGGTTTTTTTATTAATTTAGTTCTTCGCTATATTCCAAAAAATCCAAAGGTTCCAGACCCCAAAGGCTTTGCAAATTGGGTAAAGGGAGTGGTAAAAGGTCTTAGTTTTGTAAAGGTCTTTCAAATCACCAATGAAACCAATGCTTCAGCAACGCCAGATTCTGACGGTTATTACAAAGGCTCCATGCACGCTTTAATACTAGGAATGCTTGAGGCAAGCTCAGTAAAAAAACCTTATCAAATGATAGGTTTTAACTGGAGCTATAATCCGGATGTGTCTCAAGACACAGCGTTTTTTGATAGATTGAAAGCACTAGGAGGAGTTGCTTTTTCTAAGGCCGTTAACTTCTTTGGTTTAGATATGTATCCAGATACATATTTTCCGACCCCTAACCCTGATGCTAACTTTGCAACGGAAGATTCTTTAATTCTTTCCTTAGTGCGAAATGAGTTAATGCCGATCCTAGGCTGGGGTAAAAAAGTTCCAATCTTTATACAAGAGATAAGCTGGCCGACGATAAACCCTAATGTTGCTAAAAGTTATAGTGCCTCAAATTTTGCCCAAAGCTTTATGAGCAACTACTTTGGCAAAGATCTTTTTAAGAGATCACCTTCAGATCAGGCTGAATTTTTGAGCCAAGCAATTAAAGTATCAAGATTATACGGTGTTGCATTGCTTGAATGGTTCGGCCTTACTGATGCCAAAACCCCTTTAGGGGACGGTTGGGGTTTGTTTTACTCAAATGGAAAACCAAAACCAGCAGCCTATGTGCTTAAAAATGCTTTTTAAAAAAGCATAAATAAGCCTATAAATTACGTTACTTAGAATTTTACCTAATGATAAAAAGCAAGGAATTTTCTATTGCTAAAGGAAAACAGTTATAATCCTTACAGTTATAACCCTTAAACGTAGCCCCCTCGGCGAGACTCTACAGCCACCCCTATCATAGCAACGACAGCTAATCCAATTCCTAAAAGTGCTGTCCATGTACCATAAACAAAAGCTAGTCCTGTTAAAGTTGCACCAAGACCAAAAACAAAGGGCCAAACGCTACCATTTGGAAAGGCACCTATTACTCCAGAACCATCTGAGGGATTTGCCGATGGATTATCTTCAGCTCTGGGATCCATTCTTTTTGACCACCATAGGTAGTAACTTCCAGGCACTAGTGCAAGAAGCCCCGAGGCTGCTAGCATAACTGTTCCAGCAGCTTCTCCTTTTGACCAGAGTCCATAAATTATGGTTAACCCGAAAAAGAAAACGGCAATAATAAGGAGTAATCTAGCCTCAACTTTCATGATCTTTCTCCTTGGTTATAGTTTTTGACGTAACTCCGTTTAACTTGCCATTTGCAGCTCCATTTAAATGTGGCCGGTCAATGACTGAATGTTCTGGGTGATTGAAATCCCAAACTGGCCTCTCAGAGCGAATTTTAGGAAGCTTATAAAAATTGTGATGAGGTGGTGGGGAGGTAGTAAACCACTCGAGAGTGTGCCCATCCCAGGGGTTATCCCCTGCAGGAATTGGAACTACATAAGAATAAATTAAGTTAATGACTATCAGCAGTACACCAATTGCAATTATCCAAGCACCAAATGAGGAGATTTCATTTAAGGTTGCAAAGCCAGAAGCTGATGAGTAAGTAGCAATCCTTCGGGGCATTCCGTCAAGTCCAAGTTTGTACATTGGCAAGAACGTAAGACAAAAGCCAATTACCAAAAACCAAAAGCTTGCCTTACCCAAGGACTCTCTATACATTTTGCCAGTAGCTTTTGGATACCAATAAAACACTCCTGCAAAGCCACCCAGAATCGCGGTGCCAAACATAACATTGTGAAAGTGTGCTACAACGAAATAAGTATCATGAGTTGCAAAATCAATAGGAGGCGAAGCTAGTAAGACTCCACTTAAACCACCAATCAAAAAGATAACCAAAAAGCCCACGGCATACAGCATTGGTGTTTTATATTCAATCTTTCCCCTCCACATAGTGCCGATCCAGTTAAAGAACTTTATTCCAGTAGGAACAGCTATAGCGTAGCTAGCAATTGAAAAATATGGCAGAAGGACTGCTCCAGTTGTAAACATGTGATGAGCCCAAACTCCAGTAGATAAACCTGCGATTGCAATTGTGGCTGCAACCATCCCCTTGTAACCAAAGATGGGCTTCTTAGAAAAAACTGGAATGACTTCTGTTATTATTCCAAAATAAGGTAAAGCTAAAATATAAACCTCAGGGTGTCCCCAGAACCAAAACAAATGTTGCCATAAAAGTGGTGATCCAGTAGTGGCAGGTGATGTTCCAATTTCAAAGATATGGGTTCCAAAATGACGATCGCAATATAGCATTATCAATGCAGATGTAAGCACGGGGAAGACTATTAGGATCAGGATTCCAGTTACTAACATGTTCCAGGTGAAAATAGGAATCCTAAACATTGTAAGACCTGGAGCTCGCAAGTAAAAAATAGTTGTGACTAAATTAACCCCAGTGAAAATTGCTGAAAAACCAGTCAGAATAAGAGCAATAATCCACATGTCTGCTCCAGCGCCTGGTGAATTTATAGCATTTGAAAGTGGCGCATAAGCTACCCATCCAAAATCAGCCGCACCTCCGGTAGTTAAGGCTCCCATAACCATTGTGATTGACCCACCTAGGTAAAGCCAGTATGACAAGGCATTTAGCCTTGGGAAAGCCATATCTGGCGCACCCACTTGTAGTGGAACAATAAAGTTTGCAAGACCACCGAAAGCAAATGGACCAGCAAAAAGATAAATCATTAAGGAGCCATGCATTGTAAATAGTTCGTTGTACTGCTCTTGTGTGACAAAATGCATTGCTGGGTGTGAGAGCTGAATTCTAATTAATTCACCTAAAATTCCAGCAATTACAAAAAAAACTAAAGAAGTTATCGTGTAACTCATACCGATTACCTTGTGATCGGTAGAGGTAATCCACTTTAATATCCCTGTTGGCTCAGCGTGCTCCTCGTGCTCTGGTTCATGAGCAATTACTTGTTCTTGAGTTATTACCGCCATTTAATTATCCTTTCGAATGTTCTGTAAGCCATTTGCCAAATTCTGAAGGGGTTTCTGCATTAATTGTAAATTTCATTTGAGTATGATAAACACCACATAGCTGAGTGCATCTTCCGGGGTAAATGCCAGGTTTTAAAATATTTAGGTCGAAGTAGTTGTTAAAACCAGGTTGCGCATATCTAGAAAAATTAAACTTAGGAACGTAAAATCCGTGCACTACATCATTAGATGTTAGCCAAACTTGAATAGTTTGTCCTGCTGGCATCGGTGCCACGGGAGGAGCATTGTAGTTGCCAATTACAGTGGCATTAACTTTGTGCCCTTCATAATTGTAATAATGAAATTCCCATCCCCATTGAAACGCTACAATGTGAACCTGTAAGGCAGGATCCTTTTTTAAGGCAGTAATTTCATTTTCTGTAACATAGGTAAAGCCAAATACGACTAAGACAATAATAATTGGTATTACGGTGTAAATAATCTCAATGATGTTATGGTGAGTAAATTGCCGGGGAATTGAATCGTCCCCTTTCTTTCTTTTATACCTAAAAGCTGACCAGAAAATTAGAGCCCAAACTATTATGCCCACGACAATTGCGGCAATTACCATTCCAGCCCAAAGCTTTTCCTCGTCTCGAGCTTGGCTTGTAGCTCCTTTAAAGGCTCCAAAGGTGGGGAGATTACAGCCCGTTATAAAGACTAAAAACATTAAAAGCAATAAAGGGTTTTTTAGGGTCGAAAGTAATTTTTTTATTCCCACAACAATGAAAATTTTAGTTATAGCCTTGTTTTTATTTCCAATTCCTTAGGTAAAAAGTCCTTAAATTTTTCGCTATAGCTTTTAACAGATAATTACTCTAGAAATAGTAAAATTTTAGAATCGCTCTAATTCTACTAAAATTATGCTGAGCACGTTATTGTCTTGTCTGTTAGGCTAATTACATGATTCACCCTGTAGAGCTTTCTAAGCAAATTATTGATACTGAAACCATCTCTGGTCCAACAACGAGAATAACTAATGAGCTATCTCAAATCACTCCAGAAATATCATTAATAGAGTCCTTTTCCCATGTCGGGATTTTGGAGTGCCAGAATGAGCTGGTTGTTATTGACACAAGTGGAGTTTTTACTGGGCAACAGGTTGTTCAAAAACTGAGGTCAACCTTTGATAAGCCAATATCTGTAATTATTTACACTCACGGCCACGTTGATCATGTAGGAGGAGGTTCATTTTTTAAAGAAGCTTCTTTGTGTAATGATTTAAAAGTAGTTGGTCATAAAAATATCTTGCGCCGATTTGAAAGATACACCTTTACAAACGAATGGAATGTCAGGATAAACTTACGACAATTTGGCGATTTTCGAAACGAGTCATTAACTATTGGGGGATTAAAAGAATTTTTACCGCTTAATACACCAAAGCCAAATATAATCTATGATAACCAAACAGAATTAAATATCGGGGATTTTACTTTAAAGATCAATCATGCAATGGGAGAAACTGATGATCACAGCTGGATTTATATACCGGAGTTAAAGACAATTTTTTGTGGGGATTTGTTTATTTGGCTTTTCCCTAATGCGGGTAATCCCCAAAAGGTTCAACGATACCCTAAAGAATGGGCCCAAGCATTAAGACAAATGCTTAAATTAAAGCCAGAAATCTTTATTCCAGCCCATGGATTACCAATTGTTGGTTTTGACAGGATTAATAAGGTTTTAAATGACTGTATTGATGCTTTGGAGTATTTAGTTAATGAGGTAGTGTCATTAATGAATTCAGGCAAAACCCTTAATGAGATCATCCATAGTGTTCAGTTAGATCCAAATTTAAGTAAAAAACCGTGGCTATTGCCTCTTTATGATGAGCCAGAATTTGTAATTAGAAATATATGGCGTTTATATGGGGGTTGGTGGGAGGGCAACCCCGCTAAGTTAAAGCCAGCTAAAGAATCAGAGCTTGCAAAAGTATTAGTTGAGTTAGTTGGTGTGGAAAAAGTTATTGATAGAGCATTAAAGGCTAAATCTGAAAATAACTTGCGACTTGCCTGTGAGTTAATAGAAATTGCTTATCAAGCTTACCCAGACTCAAAGGAAATTAATTCTAAAAGATTTGAGATTTATGATGCTAGAAAAAATGCAGAACCTTCGCTAATGGCTAAAGGAATTTTTGGAGAGGCTGCATATAGTTCACAAAGGATTATTCAAGAAAAAAACTCTTAACTATAAAATTTGTTAACTTGTTGTTAACTTGTTTCGGAGTTATTTCCTTTTGTTTCTTCGTTGTCTTGAGCGCCTTTCTCTAAGCCTTTTTTAAATTCATGAGAAGCTTCCCCAAGACCTCTTGCTAGCTTTGGTAGTTTTGAACCACCAAAGAGAAGTACTATCGCAAAAACTATAATCAAAATCAACCCATCAGGTCCTAATATATTTCCAATGATTGTTAAATGCATATGCCGCTCCTTTTGACTCCTTAGTTTAAGTTTAATCTCTTTAAATTCGTAATAAAAGCCCTTAATGTATTTAGCCAGCTAAAATAATCCCTAAAACTAAGGCAGCAACTGCAGATATCCCACTTAGAGACCCCCAAAGTGCTAATTGCTGTACAGATTTTGCCCTTGAGTGTAAAAAAGCTGAAATCCCTGATATTGCTGTCATTGCAATGATTAGCCAAAGCGCGATCATCCAGCCAGTAGAGGCTTTAGCCGGGTTTAATGCAACGACATTCCAAATACCAGTTGCTATTAAAACAAAATAGGCTGGCCAAGCCAGATAAGAAAATTGTGTACCTAACTTTTTTGTAAGCCCAGGGGCCTCTTTTCTTGCTACTGGCACCAATCCCGCCATAACGATTTGACCACCTACCCAAACACTTGCAGCAAGTACATGTATTGAAAGTCTTATAGTGTCAAGTAGGGGCGCCGTTTCAAGAACTGAATACATTTACTTGCCAGTATAGATTTAGCTGCCAGTCCAGTTTGGTGCCCGTTTTTCGGCAAAGGCAACCGCTCCTTCCATAGCGTCTTTAGAGGAAAAAACAACCGGTATTGATTCGTTATTTACCTTCCAGCCTTCCTCTTCTGGTCTGTTAAGTGCGCCATAAATTACTTTCTTTGAATGTGTTACGGCAAGAGGTGCATTTTGTGCAATTTTTTCAGCTAATGCTAATGCTTCTTCAAGCAGGTTTTCCTTTGGAACAACCCGGTTAACTAATCCAAGCTCTAAAGCTCTTTTGGCATCAATTGGGTCACCAGTTAATGCAAGCTCTAAAGCAACAGATAATGGTAATCTTTGAGGTAATCTTAATAATGCCCCAGCACCGGCAATTAATCCTCGTTTAACCTCTGGAATTCCAAAGGTAGCGTGCTCCGCAGCTACTACTAAGTCACAGCTCAACATAATTTCACATCCACCAGCTAAAGCAGCTCCATTAACTGCTGCGATAATTGGTTTAGGGAAGTTCCTTTGTGCTATTCCTGCAAAGCCACCCTTTGCTGAAATTATTTCATTAAGCTGTCCCGAGGCAAAAGCCTTTAAATCCATTCCTGCTGAAAAGGCTTTATCTCCTGCGCCAGTTAGAATTACTACCCAGACATCTTTGTCGGTTTCAAGCTCGTCAAATGTGTTTGATAAAGCAGTTGCTGTAGGTCCGTCTATTGCGTTTCTAGCTTCTGGCCTATTTATTGTAACTACTTCTACTTTACCTACACGATTTCTCTCTACGCTCATTTATTCTCCTTTCTTTGAAAAATTACTTTAAGCGCCATTTAGGGGGAGTGCCAGTTATAATTACTTTTTCTCCAGCAAGATTGCGTCCGCTAAATTCCTTAACATCGCTTAAATTAGAAGCCACGATTCTTTTTGGTGGATTACTTCCAACAATGTCACCTACAACTGATACCACGTTAACCTCGCCGTTGCTATCATACTGAACTGATGAGGCAACCACAGAAACTTCAACATCTTCATTAAAAGGACCACTAATTACTTCTAAAGCCTCAGTATCTATTTGCTCTTGTATTTCAGAGGTCTCAATTTTAATAAATCCATCACTATTAGGGCTTGACCCATAAATTCCCCAGGAATGTTTTGTTACATACCAACCTAATCCTGTGACAAGACCGTAAGTATTACTTGAGCATAATTTTTCATGAAGTGTTGCTATAGAGTGAGATACATAGTTATTTCCAGGTCCACCGAAATAAGGTAATCCGCCGGTGACTGTAAAATTGCGCGAGTCATCATAACTAAGGCCCATGGCGTTAATTGCTAACTTAACTGCGCATGGAAAACATGAATAAAGGTCAAAATATTCAATCTTTTCAATGGGAAACTGACTAAATAATGCTTTAGACAAATGCTGCATTGCAGGAGAAACTACAAGTGTTGGCCGCTGAGAAAAATAAAAAATATCATTTAAATCAGCTCCATACAGCGGAAAAATTACCTGATCAGATAATCCTAGTGATTCAGCCTTAGACAAAGAAGTAATGATAAAGCTAGCGGCTTGATCAGATCCTAAAAAAGCGCATAAGCGCTTTGTGTATGGTTCAACGATCATGCGATTATCCTCTGATGGGGTAGCTAAATCTTGGGCAGTTAATTCTTCTTTAAACCAGGCATATGGATTTGTGCTTGCCACTTTTGTGAAACGACTAAAAAGGTTTGCTGATTCGAGTCGTTTCTCTTGCATGCTCACTCCTTCGGCGTAAGCAGATGCACTTTCAAATAGTGGATATATTTGAGTAGGTGTAAGTAGTCCAGCAGCTACTTCTTCATTTGATACACCTGGTCTGTCATCACCAAGTGCTTTATCTGGCGTTGCTGTTAAGTCTTCATGAACTTTAATTAATGGTTCTTGTCGCTGCAACCCTTGCTCTTTTAGTCTTCTTAGTTCTTTAGAAGACCTCATAGCCTCAGCACCGCATACCAAAACAGTTATTTCGTTACCCATTGCAATCTCGTTTGCATATTTATTAACAAGGTATTGCGGTGTGTTACCACCTATTGAAGTGGTGTAAAGTTGCGCCGGTTCAATCTTTAAAGCTTTTTTTAAATCAGAAGCTGGGGCAGGTCCATGGCGGGAAAGTATATTGACAACTACTAAAACATCAACACTTATCTGCTTTGCTTTATCTAGTGTTTGTGATGCGCTTTGTGAACAAAGCTCAATTGCTTTATAAACGCCTTCTTTGGCAGTAACTTGACTTGGAGCAATTACAACTGGTATCCGTGTTTTATCCATTTTTCCTCCTGTTTAAGCCTTATTTATCTAGGTGCAATTCCGTAAAACAAAAGATCTACAATAAAATCAGCAACTACTGAAGCTGAAAGCCCATCATTAGTTACAAGACGTCTTAAGGCTACTTGCCCAATCAAGGCGGCAATCGAATAAGAAATTACTCTAGCTGGTGCATTTATTACAATTCCTTGCCGCTGTGCTTCTTTAACAACTTGTTCAATTTTATCTATAAAGTTTTCATATATTTTAAAAAGATGAGTCTCAAATTTTGGACCTAAAGATAAAGAATCTCTAAAAATTAGCTTTACTACGTCCTTATCATTTTCAAAGAATTCAAAAGTTGCCCTTACAGCTGCACGAAATGTCTCGCCAACAGTTGCATCTTTGGGAAGTAAAGATACAGCTTCATTGATTGCTGAATTAAGCTCTTGTTCTTCAAAACGCATTAATTCATGAAATAATGTATCTTTTGAATCAAAGTACCAATAGATTGACCCGTAAGACATCTTTGCTTTTTTTGCAACTTCGGCAATTGTGGTTGCATGATAACCTTTTTGTGCAAACACTGATTTGGCAGCAGAAAGAATCGCTGTTCTACGCAGGTCCTTATGCTCGTCAGTAGTGGCTCTTTTGAGTTGCTTAACGTTTTGAACTATTTTTTGCTCAGCTTTAGCCATGAAAGGAATTAGTTTCTCTTTATTTGTGACCAAGGGATGTCTTTATCTACCTCAACGTCTCTAGGCAGGCCTAAAATTCTTTCAGCCATCTGATTTCTTAGAATTTCTGAAGTTCCTCCTTCAATTGTATTAGCCCGAGCCCTTAAAAATCGCGTAGCTCGATCTTCGGCTTCGCTATCTCCCGGAAGCCACGCAATTGAATTCATTCCGTTTGCATTCATAGCAAAAACAGTCGTTCGTTGATTGTGTTCCGCGTTGTAAACCTTATTTACCCCTCCTTCTGGCCCAGGGCTTTGTCCACGCATGCGCGCTGAGTTAGCTCTAAATGCGGTTACTTCCTTAACTTGTTTTTCTATATAAAAACGTGCGAGATTTTGTCTAATTAAAGGATCGTCCCTGTTTGGTATTGATTCTAAGTAAAGGGCCCAAGCGTCCTTTTTAGCAGTTCCTCCTAAAAACGTTGCAGCATCCATAGAGATTCCTGCAAGGGCAACTCTTTCATTCATTAAGGTTGTGCGAGCGCATCTCCAGCCATCTCCAACTGCACCTACGCGATTTGCATCGGGAATCCTAACATCTGTTAGGAACACTTCATTAAACTCTGATGACCCAGTCATTTGTCTTAGGGGTCTAACCTCAACGCCAGGTGATTTCATATCCAAAATAAAATATGTGAGCCCTTCATGTTTTGGAACATCTGGATTGGTTCTACATAAGAGCATGCCAAATTTTGCAAATTGAGCAATAGTTGTCCATACTTTTTGTCCATTTACTATCCACTCATCTCCATCCTTTACGGCTCGGGTTGCAACAGAGGCTAAATCCGAGCCAGAGCCAGGTTCAGAAAACAATTGGCACCAGAGTTCCTCGCCAGTTAGGATTGGCTTTAAGTAACGGCGTTTTTGTTCTTCAGTGCCATGTTCAATAATTGTGGGACCAGCTAACCCAACTCCCAAAAGGTTAATTCCGGCTATTGGCAATCTATTATTTGCGAGCTCTTCTCGCACTATTTGTTGCATCCAAACCTCTCCGGATAAGCCGCCATACTCCTTGGGCCACAGAGGAGCAGCATAGCCAGAGTTCCCAATTGTTTTCATCCAGGTAAAAACATCCCATTTTTTTCTAGCTTGCTTAAATCCCTCTTCATCGCCTTTTTCTAAAGACTCTATCCAACCCTCTGGTAATACCTGGCTGAGCCATTCTTTGAACTCTTTTCTAAAGGCTGCTTGCTCTGGCGTGTCTTCAATTTGAAAACGCATTTAACCTCCTGTTAAACATAGTATAAACTGATAAGTCAATCAATTATAATAGCTTAGGTAGAAACGGTAGTCTAATCTTAAAGGAGGATAGATGAGCCAAGAGCAGAAACCGCGCCTTACTGAAGAGCAGCAACGTCAGTATAGAGAAGCTGTGCCAAAGTTTATGGTTGCTACTCCGTACCTTTCATGGCTAGGTTTGCAAATCGAGAAGTATGAGCCTGACTTTGCCAAGACTCGCTTGCCATTTCGCAACGAGTTAACAAATGATGGAACCTTTTATCATGGAGGTGTGATTGCAGCTGCATTAGATACAACAGCTGCAGCAGCGGCTTGGTCAAACCATGATTTTGAAAAAGGTACAAAAGCATCTACAGTTGCAATGTCGATTCAGTATGTTGGTGCAGCTAAAAAGTCTGATTTAATTTGTGAGGCAAGGGCAGTTAAAAGAGGCAAAGAACTTACTTTTGTTGAAGTTCAGGCATTTGATGCTGAAGGCAACATAGTAGCCCATGGACTTCAAACTTACAGAATAGTTTAATTCAACAGCTAAATTAGTTAGATTTACTGTGTGTAGCCCATCATGATTAAAAGGGAAAATATAAGGCTTTAGTAGCTGATATCAGACTTAGCTGGTTCTGGTTTGCTGTTTCGACACTGGATTAGTAGCCCGTCATCCTGGCCGGTGATTGCCGGTCTTTTTGGGGTCGACTGTGTGTGGGTGTTAGACGAGGCTCATCTGCTTGAACCTTTAAAATCTACTATCCTTCGTTGCCGAGAGGCGGAGGAACGATCTCCACTTAGGTTACCTTGGTGGTTAATTTCAACTACGGCTACACCTGGGGAGACAAGCGGGCAAATGCTTGGGCTTAGTAAACAGGATTGTAAAAACAACACAGTAAGACGCAGGCTAGAAGTTAAGCGTAAGGTGACGCTTTATGAGGTTGAGAAAAACAAGCTTGAAGACACACTCGTAAATTTAACCCTTGCTGCAGCAAAAGAAAAGAATGCACGTGCAGTGCTTGTGGTTGTTGACACCGTAAGTCAAGCCCGTAAAGTTTTTGAGCTTATTTCGAAAGAAGACCGAGGAGCTGGTGGCGATGGTCGAATCTTGCTTTTGCATGGTCAGCAACGTGAGCATGATCGTGCCCAAGTACTTGATAAGGCGCTTACGGTTTTTGGAATGGATACCTCGCCTAAGGAGAATTCCGATGGGTTGAGAGACAACGGTTGGTATTTAATTGCAACAAATGCTATTGAGGTTGGAGTTGATCTGTCAGCTGATTATTTAGTTACTGTAGCTTGTAGCGGGGATTCTCTTTTGCAGCGCCTTGGGCGATTAGGACGTCGTGCGGATCAGGATTTTTATGAGTGCGATGTGGTTGCTGTGAGAAACGATGATGTGAAAAAAAGAAACAATGAACCCAAGAAAAACAAATACAGTAAAAATGAAGAAAAAGAGACCGCGACACCGGTGCAACAATACCAACAGGTAGTGCGTGATGTGGTGGATAAACTTAAGCCAGGTGCTACAGTTACTCCGTTGAATCCCTGCGGGTTAAATGAGCTGATTAGTCCAAGACCGCATCCTGTTCCGCTTACTAGTAGTGATCTGCGGGCACTTGTTCAGACACGACCTGCTCCGGTTGACTCACCAAATGTTGATGCGCTCATTCACGGGCTTGACGATCCAGATCCCACCGTATTTATAGCTTGGAGACGCGACCTTGACCCAGAGATTGAATCACCAGAAAATGTATGGCAGTGGCTACTTAAATCCTGGCCCTTAAGATCACATGAGTTACTTCCCGTGCCGATCTGGGAACTTAATGGATGGTTGATTGAAAAAAGGATGACAAAAAGATCTTTTCTTTTATGGGAACATGGTGAGCAGGTTCGTTTTGTTTCAGAAAAAACTTATGTAGAGATTCCTGTAGGATCCACTATTATTCTACCCTCCGTTTATGGAGGTCACGATGGCTTTGGCTTTAACCCAACTAAAACTGAACCTGTTGAGGATATTGCGGATCTAGTGGTTGGTGATGATGTAGAGGTTGTAGGAGCAAGGTTGCGGTTATTTAACGAAGATTTCGAGGGTGCAGAGTTAAAAAGTTTATACGATGCTTTTCTTAAAGAAGTTGACGATCCTGACAGAGATGAAAGCTACGCACTAGGTTTATTAAGAAGCATCCTTGAGAAGCTTGCAAAACAAAAAAATGACGCTCGTGCAAAACCTGCCGAGTTCCTGCGCTGTTTGGATGACGAAAATCTTGAGTGGAAGCTCCTTGATGAGAGTACGAAGTTGATTGGCGTTACTGCTCTGCGGCGTAACATTGATGATGATGATGAACTTTCTCTGATTCGGCGCGTTGAACTCGAAGCACACCTAGCAGATGTGGCATCTTGTGCATACAACATGGCAAAGCGGGTTGGGGTACAAGAATCATTTGCACGTGTAGTTGGGCATGCTGGGCTTTACCATGATATTGGTAAAGCTGAGGAGCGATTTCAAGCCTCTCTTTATGGCGGTCGGCAACGACGTCCTGATGAACCACGACTTGCCAAATCTGGCCTGCCTAGACGTAAGTGGGTTCAAGCATCACAAAATGCTGGTGTGCCACCCTTTTTTCGTCATGAGGCACTTTCGGAAATTATTGCAATGAAACGTACTAACGAACTTGTTGCTCATCTCGCCGGGGCGCATCATGGTTGGGGTAGGCCTTGGTTTCCACCGATTGCGAGCAGATTCAAGCCGGTTATCGAGGTGTCGGTAGGATCAGTTAGCGACAATATTCATGACAACGAGCTCCAGTCCAAAATTCCGTTGGATCGTGCCAGACGTTTTTGGCGGTTGAATACCGTGATTGGACCATGGAGTCTAGCTTGGCTTGAGGCTGCGTTGCGACTGGCGGATCATATGGTTTCAGAGACCCCCAAGATTAAGAGCGCGAAGCAGATCAATAACCAACCGGTTCCTGACATGTCTGACGATGTGCTAAATCAATACGTTGATTCCGGTCGTCGTGCTTCTGCAATCAACCGTGTGTCCGACACGCACTACGAAATTGAACTTCCGGGCATTCGTGTTGCTAGTGTGGCTGATTGGCTGGCATTACTTGGTGTGCTAACAATAGCGCACAATTACGCATTCAAACAAGAAGGTGAAGGCGTCAAACTTCGCTGGAACATGGATGGGTATTTTCAGCCGATACCAGTGATGAAGAGTCCTGTAACGGTAGATGATTTACTACGGGTGCTTTTAGATGAAATTCGCAAGTTAGGTTGTTGTTTTCAAAAAGATGCATGGAGAGATCTTGCGATCACAGGGAAAAAGGCACTTGAGCTTTGTAAAGGTCAGTCACTTGCTCTGATAGGGCTTGAACCTGGGGAAGTGATTGATGCGCTCTTCAGTGAGATTGTTTTAACTAAGGAGGATAAAACTGATAACATTAGGCTTACTAAATTTCTCTCTGGGGTAACGGCTAACGTGCGGATAAGTAATGTAGTGCAGGTGTTAGTTAACAACCTTACCGAGGAAGATGTTCGCGCGATACTATCAGGACCGCGCAGTTACAGGAGACTTGAAGGTGGCTCGCTTGGATTAGACCGGGAGACCGTAGCTGACGGTGCTGACGCAGCCGGTATACCACAGAGTTTACCAGCCCGTGATCTGTTTGCACTGGTTGGCATGACGTGGGCTCCACGTGTTGCGACTAAAGGGAAGGTGATATGGCCTATCTGGTTAGAGTGGCTTACTCCCGAGGACATAAATGTACTTATTACAAGACCCGAGTTGTGGTCATTGGTTAAAGCGCTAGATACCAATGACCAGCAAAGTCTTGGTAGAGCTGCAGAACTATTAAAGGTATGGTCGGTGGTAAGGGTTTATTTAAGCCGGACGGTCAAGAGAACTTTTCATGAGAGCTCAGACTACCGCGTCTGGGAGGAAGCGGTACCTATAGAGTTGACTGCCCTAACATTGGCGTGAATCTTAGAACGCGCTCGCATGAATTGTTATGGTGGGCAACCTGGTCTTTTGCTTACGGTTTGAAGGAGTGAAGTTTGCTCGGCTTCCTAATGAATACATAGAGGAGGTTGCGCTCGAATGAGGCTAAAATTCTCCTGGACAAATGGGTATAAATTGCGTTAGTGTTGTAGCGGTTTGTACGAACCGCCCACGTTGAAGCTTAATTGTCCAATATTAAAACTAATTTTTTCTAACGTTGTAGCGGTTTGTACGAACCGCCCACGTTGAAGCTCAATTCAGGAGAAAGAGAAATGATTACCTACCGTAAGGTTGTAGCGGTTTGTACGAACCGCCCACGTTGAAGCTTATACATTACAGGAAGGACATTTTTTAATGT
>Ga0080006_1154803_pt1 | contig 46648 bp, 35 predicted proteins | sample RS3BMetagenome_FD_69209 | JGI IMG/M metagenome (GOLD analysis project Ga0080006, IMG submission 69209) | Ferric oxide microbial mat and aquatic microbial communities from Rainbow Spring, Yellowstone National Park, USA - RS3B (SPADES... ... | reverse complement strand
GCGATCACTGGCACTCATGAACATGGGTATTAATATCGCAAACCACGCCCCAAAAAGACAGGGAAATCCTCCCAAGTAGGTCTGTACCAGAGCCGTTTTTTCGGCAAAAAACGCACTGGCGATAGCGCCACGGCCATATTATTTTCTGAAATTCACCGAAAAAGGCGCAAAGTGCGAAGGTTGGGCTAACCAAGGCATATTCGCCACCAAATGGCGTGGTCAACTTTCCGCCCTTCTCAAACTCCCGCGACGACCGGATCGCGGCATGACATCAATTGTCATTGTAACCCGCAATCAGGCAACCTATACCAGGCTGTGCATTGAAAGCATCCTGCGGCACACCGCGGCTCCATACGAAATAATCGTCGTGGACAACGGCTCAACGGATGGCACTGTTGATTATCTCAAATCCGTGCGGACTCTGCGCGTGATGGAGAATCAAACGAACATCGGTTTTCCCGCCGCTGCCAACCAAGGTATCCGCGCCTGCCGCGGCCAGCAAATCCTTCTTCTTAATAACGATGTGATCGTAACGCCGAATTGGCTGGGGCGGCTCCTTGCCGCACTGGATCGGGATCCGAAAGCCGCTTTGGTCGGCCCGGTGACGAATTGCGCCAGCGGCCCGCAACAGGTGCCGGTGGAATATTCCGATCTTGAGGGACTGGAAACGTTTGCGCAGCGCCACGCGCAGCGATATGCCGACCAAGTGGCATATTTTCCGCGGCTGGTCGGGTTCTGTCTGCTGCTGCGGCGCGAGCTTATAGATCGTATCGGTTTGCTGGATGAACGATTCGGAATCGGCAATTTTGAGGACGACGACTATTGCCGCCGTACGCAGGAAGCTGGATTCCTCGCCGTTATTGCAAAAGACTGTTTTGTTCACCATTTTGGCTCCGCCACATTCAGAAGTTCAGAGGTTGACTATCCCGCGCTGCTTGCGCACAACCGGCGATTGTATGAGGAAAAATGGCGTGATGTTACCCCGACTAACTCCAGCAGAGTTGAACGAGGGCCGTTGGTACTCACGAAGCCCAATGCCGATATTGCGCCCGGCACCCGGCCACAGCTATCCTTATGTATGATCGTGCGCGACTCATCACGAACCCTGGGCGCCTGCCTGCAAAGCGCAAAACCATGGGTGGATGAAATCATCATCGTCGATACCGGATCAGTGGACGACACGATTGATATTGCGCGGCGATGTGGTGCGCGTATTGCCGAGTTCCCCTGGTGTGACGATTTCTCGGCGGCGCGGAATGCCTCGGTCAAAGAAGCTAGGGGCGAATGGATATTCTGGATGGATTCCGATGATACCATTGATGCCGCCAACGGCCAAAAACTCCGCAACCTTGTAGGGCATTCCCATCCTTCGGCGAATATGGGCTTCATCCTCCAAGTACATTGTCCTGGTTCCGCCACAGCGGGACCCTACGCAACCGCAACCGTGGTTGATCACGTTAAGGTATTTCGCAATATTCCGGGAATTGAGTTTTCCGGACGAATTCACGAACAAGTGCTTCCGGCGATACGGCGTCTGGGAGGCGAAGTGACTTGGACGGATATTTTTGTTGTGCATTCCGGTTCTGATGTTACCCCGGAAGGACGGATACGCAAACATGACCGCGATTTGCGGATTCTTAAACTGGAGCTTTCGGACGATCCGGACAGCACCTTCACCCTCTTTAATATCGGCATGACCCTACTGGACGCCAACCGACCGGAGGAAGCTCTAAACTTTCTCTGCCGTAGCCTGCAATTGGCAATAAGCGGCGAATCCCATCTCCGGAAGCTCTATGGCCCTGATTGTTCAGGCATATACGGAACTGGGGCGTCGATCGACGGCGTTGGGTAGCTGTGTGCAAGGATTGAGGGTGTGCCCCGGTGATCCAGAACTTTTATTTCGAAAAGGAACGCTGGAGCAATCCTTGGGCGATCTGGCGGCGGCGGAACAGTCATATCGTTTGCTGGCTCAGAGCCCCCATGACCGGCACTTTTCCAGCGTGGATCGGGGGATATTGGGAATCAAGTGCTGGCACAATCTGGCGATCTTGTATCACCAGCGCGCAGACCATGCGGCGGCAGCCGAAGCGTGGAGACGGGTGCTGGAGTTTGATCGGCAAAACCGCATCGCCTGGCGCGGACTCATGGATGCACTTGCTTCTTCCGCGGATTGTGTCGGGTTGCAGCGGTTATGCGAAGAACTTCGCGATTCCGGTCTTTCAACGGATATGGCTACCATAGGTCAGGCCCGTCTGCTGGAGTTGCGCGGACAGCCGCGCGAGGCCCTGGAGCAACTCAAATGCGCTATGACCGCCAGCGGTTCCACGGAAGTACTCCACGAATTGTGTGCCCTCACGTTTACCCACCAATTCCATGACGAGGCCGAACCGTGGTTGGAAGAATTGGCGCACCGATTTCCGGAGGATCCCGCAGCGCATCATAATCTTGCGGCGCTATATTTCCACAAACGAGAGCATTATAAGGCCGTGAAAAGCGCGCAGCTCTCGCTGGAATTGCGGCCAAATCATCCTGACACCCAGCGCATACTCAATATGGCTCTCACGGAACGTCTTGCAACTAATATCGATTGATCCATATTTAATGTCCTTCCTGCACGGATCACTGATCAATATTGTTTGGTGGTATTGGCGCCCGGTACGTCTTGAGCGGTGGGATATCTGGGTTGCGTCGGCGAACTGGGACTGCGTCCGCCGCTTTTGGACCGCCGACAAGCCGGGAGCTATCTACGACATGGTTAGCCGTATTGGTTCGTATTATCAATATTGTTTTGCGCTTGGTGCGCCACGTTACAATATTGATCGCGCAGTGAACAAACACGGTGTGTTTAATTCGGTTAAAATGCGGCGGTGTTGGTAGCGGAATTATAGGTTTGAAAAAACATATCGTGATTGTTGCGGGGCCTAACGGGGCGGGTAAGACGATGTTTTCCCGGGAGTTTCTTCGCACCGAGGCGGATTGCACTCTTCTCCTTAACGCGGATTTGATCGTGGCCGGGCTCTCGCCCTTTGCCCCTGAATGGGAGGCGCTGCAGGCTGGCAGGATTATACTGGATCAAATCAGGACGATTAAAAATTCCGCGGGAGTCGCAACCGTAGCTTTTTACATGCCATGCGTCAATAATGTTTTGTGGCGGTTTATGGTTGCCGCCGGTTCTTGGAGAATTCATGATGAAAAAGCTGTTGATGTACCGTGTAAACGCATTGGCTGTTGTATTGGTATTGGGTGTCATGGCACTTTCAGCGGCCACTGGAAGTCGTGCGGCAGCGGTAAAGGGACAACTTCGCATTGCGCTCATTTGTTCCGGCAGTGTTACCGACGGCGGCTGGAATCAGGAAGGGAAGGATGCAATCCTGGTCGTTAAGAGAAAGCTTCACGCTCATGTATCAATTCTGGAACATATTTCTCCAGTGCGGGCTGTCGATGTCATGCGTTCTTATGCCATGCGGGGATACAATCTAATTATTGGGCATGGTTATGAATTTCTTATTCCCGCCAGCCAGGTTGCGGCAATGGGAGGCAAAACAAAATTTGCCGTCAGTGGCGCGGACACCACCAAACCCGGCGTATTAACGTTGAATTTTGATCTGGCGCAGCCATCATATCAGCTCGGAATTCTGGCGGCCATGCTAAGCAAAACCGGCAAAATCGGTTTTATCGGGGGTGAAGCTATTCCATCCGTGGTGGCGTGTTATCGTGGCTTTGCGGCCGGGGCCAAAAGTATCAATCCCAAGATAAAAGTCGCGGCGGCCTACACGAGTTGGGATCAGCCGGCGCTATCTAAAAGTCAGGCCCAGGCATTTATCCAGCAGGGAATAGATGTGATTTATCAGAATGTTGATGCCGCCAGTCGGGGCGTATTTGAAGCGGTAGCGCAAGCCAATAAATCTCACAACTCACCGGTGTATGTTTTCGGCTCCAACAGTGATCAAAATAATAATCCCACCTGTTCGCGTTATACCCCCGCCAGTGCGGTCATTCGTCTGGATCGAGCCTTTCTGCGTGTGGCCACGCAGGTGCAACGGGGCACATTCAAGGCCGGTGTGGCACCAGAAAATCTGCGAAATAATGTATGTATTGTGGTATTAAACCCCAAGCTTATGGGTACGGTTATCACACCGGCCATGCAAAAAGCCCTGGCCAGGGCACAGCGGGAACTGCTGTCGGGAAAGGTGCATGTTAAAGGCTAAGCTATTACACTAATTGGGACCTGGGAGTGAGCGGGCAAGATGAAGGGATTTGTTGATGGCCACGCCGCCTTTGGCTTTGAAGCTTACCGGTATTCGAAAAATATTTAATGGCATTGCGGCGTTGGATAACGTTTCGCTGGATGTGGCGGCGGGTAGTGTACATGGCATTCTCGGCGAGAACGGGGCGGGCAAAACAACATTAATGAATATCATCGCGGGACTTATACGCCCCGATTCCGGGAGCATGGAGGTCATGGGGACTTCCTTGCCAGCGGGGGGCGTTCGAGCTAGTCGGGCGCGCGGTATCGGCATGGTGCATCAACATTTTAAGCTGGTAGATAATCAAAGCGTTCTGGACAATATTGTTCTGGCCGTATCGAAATCCCTCTGGTCCCGCAGGCCACAGACAGTGCTGCGGGATATTGAGCATTGGTGCCACGAATTAAAATGGACCGTGGATCTTCAAACGCCTGTCGGCGAACTGGGCGTGGGTCAACAGCAGCGCGTGGAGATTATTAAAGCTCTTTGTGGTGGCGGAAGAATTTTGATTCTCGATGAGCCAACCGCCGCGCTGACCCCGGCGGAAGTGGACGAACTGGCATTAGCTGTGGCGGGGTTGGCCAAAGCAGGGATGACGGTATTGTTTATCAGCCATAAGCTCCATGAAGTAACACAGATGTGCCAAGTTATTTCCATCTTGCGACGGGGAAAGCTGGTTTATTCCGGCGGTGTCGCGGACCTATCGGTTGAGCAGATTGCGGAAAAAATGGTGGGGGCGAAAGTTGATGTGCCCCGCCTGGTGCAAGCGCAGGGCAACACAAAAAGCCACGCCTTGCTGGAACTGGAGTCGGTGGATTATCGCATCAGTAAACGCACGCCGCTGATTTTAAAGCAGATTCATCTGCGCGTGCATCCGGGAGAAATTCTGGGCATCGCTGGAGTGGACGGCAACGGGCAAAGTGAATTGGCTGCTGTCATTTCCGGTGCGGTTATTGCTACAGCGGGACGGATTATGCGATCTGGTGCCGCAAATGCGGACGCGCCAGCAGGCTCTGCGTATATACCGGAAGATCGACACAAAGAAGCGTTGGTGCTTGCACTGCCGATTGTTGCGAATTTATTGCTGCGGAAGTATCGTCAGCGCCCTTTTGTGCGCTGGGGGTTTTGTCGCTTTGGCCAATGGCGTGGACATGCGACAAACTTGGTGCGAAAGTATGACATTCGCTGCCGAGATGTGGATGATGCGGTGGGCACGCTTTCCGGCGGCAATCAGCAGAAGGTTGTTCTGGCGCGGGAATTATCCGATTTGCCGGAATTGATTTTGGCGGTCAATCCAACGCGCGGTCTGGATGTTGGCGCGACCGCCTTTGTGCTGCGGCAATTACTGGACGCACGGACACGCGGGGCTGGAGTTCTTTTAATTCATGGTGATTTGGATGAATTGCTTTCGGTCAGTGATCGGGTGGCGGTGATGAGCGGTGGAAAATTATTGGAAACCCCCTGGCCACATTCCACGCCGGAGCAAATTGGTCGCATGATGCTGGGCGGTGCATGATGATCAGGCGATTATTCCAGCGAATGTGTAACGCCGCGACTGCCGTAACGCTTGCGGTTCTGGTGTGCGGGGCGGTATTGACCTTGGCGATCGGGGCTGCGGCCCTGTTGGGCTATCCACCGCTGCGTGTTGCCGTTTTGTGGCTGCACGGTGCCGCGGGAAGCTGGTACGCTCTGAGCAGTTCATGTGCCGATGCCTGTCCCTTGCTGCTTACAGGCCTGGCGGCGGGCGTGGCATTTCGTGCGGGTGTTTTGAATATTGGGGCGCAGGGACAGTTTCTCATGGGGGCCTTGGTTGCTGTTGCCCTTAGCACGCGCATGATGATTTGTCATCAGCCGGTGCTGGTTATTCCGCTTGCCTTAATCGGCGGCGCTCTGGCGGGGGGGATGTGGGGATTGATCGCACAATATCTTGAACGCTACCGGTCTGTACCCGTTGTATTATCCACGATTCTGCTGAATTTTGTGGCGCTGTATCTGGCGGAAGCGGCACTGCAGGGGCCGTTGCAGGCAGTGGGGACTGCGGCGGCGCAAAGTCCGGAGATCGCGGGAAAATATTGGTTGCCGCTGTTTGTAGCATATACCGATTTTCATATTGGAATTATTCTGGCTTTAGTTCTGGCGGTGCTGTTGTGGGTGCTGCAGGAACGCACGGTTTTTGGTTTTGAGTCGCAAGTGGTGGGGTTGAATCCCGGCACCGCGAAAGCTATGCGAATGCCCGTTACATGGCGGCAATTTCAGATCATGTTCATCAGCGGCGGCTGTGCCGGTCTGGGCGGAGCGATTCAAGTGTTGGGGCAGGTTCATTTTATGACTGCCCACATGGGCAATTACGGTTATGCCGGCATCGCCGTAGCACTGTTGGGGCGACTGAATCCGCTGGGAATTATTTTTTCAGCGGGATTTTTCGGCTTTCTGGATACCGGGGCCTTTCGTGTGGAGGAAAGCTCTCTGGCCTTACCGCATGACATGGCTAATGTGATCAAAGCGGTGGTGATATTGGTCATGCTGGTGCTGGCCGGAATATCGTTGCGGCGGTCGCGCCGCGTTGGCAATCCAGGCTCATCAGCCCCAACGGAGACGCCATCCGCATGAATACTTCCCAGAATATTATCACATTCTTATCGCGCCAGGCCGTTACTGCCGCAACGCCCATGATTCTCGCCGGGGTTGGTGAACTCGTGGGAGAATTATCCGGCGTCATTAACATTGGCATTGAAGGCGCGATGTTGATGGGATGTATCGCGGCGTATACGGTCACCGGAGTCACTGGCCACGGAACGGTGGGACTACTGGCCGCGGGGGCAACGGGAATGGTTATGGCGGTGATATTTGCCGCAGCAACAGTGTGGGGCAGGGCGGATCAGATTGTCGCCGGAACGGCTATGGACCTTCTGGGCGTGGGATTAAGCGGCATGATCTGGATGATGTATCAGAACTGGCGGGAGAATCTCGGATTTTCCACTGCGTTGCCGCATGGCAGTGGATTTTCGCCCGTGGTAATACCGCTGTTACATGAAATTCCATATCTGGGACCGGCGCTTTTTGAGCAGTATATGCTCTGTTATCTGACAATGTGTTTGTGCGTTGTGGCTTGGTGGACTCTGAATCATACGCGACTGGGACTGATTATCCGGGCGCTGGGTGATGCGCCGGAAGCGTGCCATGCTGCGGGTGTTCGCGTGCGGCTGGGGCGGTCCCTGTGTCTGCTGTTTGCGGGCGCCTGCGCCGGGGCTGCGGGAGCGTATTTAAGCATTATGCAGACGCACGCCTTCGCTTCGGATATGACCGGAGGTGAAGGATTTGTGGTATTAGCTTTGGTCATTTTTGGCCGCTGGAAACTGCCGGGGCTGGTGGGTGGATGCCTGTTTTTCGGCTTAATTAACAGCCTGCAACAGACCCTGCAGACCGCACGGTACACCTCCCAAAATACCGCCCTGCACGCCCTGACTCATGTGCCCTTCCAGTTTTTTCAGATGCTGCCATATGTCGCCGCCATTGCCGCCCTAGCCATCATGTCCCGCAAGTCCCCCGGTCCACGTTACATCAACATCCCGTGGCCGAGCACTAAAACTTGAGTTGGAATTGCACGATGGAAATAAGGTTCTGCCTGTTTTTTTACAATATTTTCACGCACAGTTGCCCGAAAGCGCTTCTCCATGCAGAATACAGCTTATGCACAATGTGAAATCACTGAAAAAAGAATCAACCCACGGAATGTTGCTCTCAAGCGATGCCGAACTCGTCGCGTTGTGCGATCGGCTGAAAAACGCTGCCGCGTTTGGCATTGATACAGAGTTTATTGGTGAAACATCTTACACGCCGATTCTCTGTCTGATCCAGATTTCCATAGGTGCCGAGGTGGAACTTGTGGACCCTTTGGCGATGGACGATCTTTCTCCCTTGCTGAATCTGATTTCCGATCCGGCCATCCTGAAAATGTGTCACGCCGGAGAACAGGATTTGGCCATTTTGGCGCAGCGTTCCGGCTCCCGGCCCGCGAATGTGATCGATACGCAAGTTCTCGCGGGACTAATCGGATTGGGTTATCCGCTTTCCTATGCCAAGCTTGTTGAATATTTTTGTGCTGTGAGTCTGGCCAAAGCGCATACCTACAGCGCCTGGGATCGCCGTCCATTAAGTCATGCTCAACATGAATACGCCATTGATGATGTGAAATACCTTTCGGCCATTTATGCCGCCCTTTCCGATCTACTTGATTCTTTGAATCGGCGACCATGGGCCGTGGCGGCGTGTGAGGAACGTTGTGACGCGGCGGCGCGGCCACCTGACCCGCAATTGGCGTATATTAAAATTAAGGCGCCGCGCAGTTTGAATTCTCTGCAACTCGCGGTTTTGCGTGAGCTGTGCGCCTGGCGCGAGCAACTGGCTTATGAACATGATTTGCCGGCCCGCACCATGTTGCCGGATAATGTGTTGCGCGACATCGCCAAGCAACTACCCACCCGTGCGGCGCAACTTAATAACATTAAAGAATTTCCGCAACGCGAACTGGCGTCCTATGCTGAGTTTATTGTTTCCCTTGTGGCCCGCTTGAAAGAGCAGCCCGCGTCAACCTATCCACCGTCCGCGGATGAAATTGACGAATCCCCTGACGCGCGGGTATTTGGTGAGACGGCCTGGGCGCTGGCCCAGACCATCTGCATATCTGGTCATGTCAGCACGGCGCTGGTTGCTTCGCAGGCCGATGTGCTGGAATTGGCACAACAGGTGCGGGCGGGCAAACCCATTGCCGATCATAAACTCGCCAGCGGATGGCGCTACGAGTGTCTTGGAAAAATGTTGTTGGAGTGCCTCACAGCGGAGCGGTCTATTACGCTTAATTGCCGCAACGGTGTTCTTGAATCTTTTTCACGGTGAGTTGCTGCCATGTGTGGTTTTGCCGGAATTATCCAATGGGACAATACGGCTCGCAATGGCATTATTACCGACGCTCGGCTTGATGCAGTGGACGAGCGTTTAGCGCATCGCGGGCCTGATGGTGCCGGGCGCTGGCGTGATCCGCACAACGCCGCATGTGTTCTATTGCATCGCCGGTTGAGCATTGTTGATAAGGCTGGTGGAACCCAGCCGATGGCCAATGAAGATCAACGTGTCCACGTGGTCTTTAACGGTGAAATTTACAACCACCGTGAACTGCGCCGGCAATTAGAACAGTCTGGCCATAGCTTTGTCAGCGATCATAGTGATACAGAAGTACTGGTTCATGGCTGGGAGCAATGGAATACCGGTTTGCCGGAAAAATTGACCGGTATGTTTGCGTTTGCCATTTGGGACAGCCGCCAGCAGTCGCTGTTTTTGGCACGCGACCGTATGGGGCAAAAGCCGCTGTTTTATCAACACGCGGCCGGCAGAATCTATTTTGCCAGTACGATTCCCGCCCTGATGGCCTTGGGGGCGCGGGGCACTGTTTCCAAGGAATCGCTGGCTGGTTATCTTTCTCATGGCTATCTGCCGCCACCCTGTACCATATATGAAAATACTTACCAATTGCCGGGAGGGTATTGGTTGCGCGCCGAAAAAGATAATCTTCGAACCGAACCCTATTGGCATTCTCCGTCGCTGACCGCGGTTGATCCCGGTGATTCCCGTGCGGACTTAGTAACGGTTATAAGCTCCGCAGTGGCTTCGCAAATGCACGCGGATGTTCCAATGGCATGTTTTCTCTCCGGTGGAATTGATTCCACAATAATTGCCGGACTTATGCAGCGTCACGCGGAAAAACTCGGTTCAGGCCGGATTCAAACGATCAGTATCGGATTTGCGGAAGCCGCATTTGATGAGACCTCCTTTGCCCATATCGCCGCCCGACATATCGGTTCACAGCATCATACCTTTCAGGTCAGCGCCGGGGATGATGTTATTGAGACACTGCGATGGCTGATGCGCTATACACTCGGTGAACCCTTCGCGGATTCGTCTATTTTGCCCACGTATTATCTGGCGAATTGCGCCCGGATGGTAGCGCCATGCGCCATCAGTGGCGACGGTGGCGATGAACTATTTGCCGGTTACGATCGTTATCGTGCCATGAGGCTGATGGCCGAGGCACCCCGTTTATCGCGCGTTCTGGCCAATGCGCAAATGCTCGTTCATAGAACGCAGCGAACGCTAAGATTTCACGCCGCCACGCAATACCATCGCTGGCCCCAACGTTACGCCGCCCTTACTAGACTTTTTTCACCCGCGAATATTCAGGCACTGCTGCCGGATTGTCCGGATATTCCTTTGCTTTTGAATTGGCCGACAGATCACGACCATGCCGATGATGTTGCTCGCGCGGCCATGCAACTTGATCAGAGGCATTATTTGTCGGGGGATGTCCTGTGGAAAGTTGATAGCGCTTCAATGGCCAACGCCCTGGAGGTCCGCAGCCCATTGCTGGACCAACATGTCGTTGCGTATGCCGCAACGCTTCCGACAACCGCGCTGCTGAATTTCCGCACCGGAAAAGTGGAACTCAAAAAAAGGTTTTCTGATTTACTCCCGGACGCAATTTCCAGGCGATCCAAGCAGGGCTTCGGATTACCCATTGGTCAGTGGTTCCGTCAACAACTGCATGATCCACTGCGGGATCTGTTGCTTTCCCGTAAAAGCTTTTTTCAATCGCCAAGCAGTCGGCAATTTTTGGAACAAATGATTGCTGAACATCAAACGTTGCGGCGCGATCATACCCATCGGTTATTCGCCTGTTTAATGCTGGAATTATGGCATCGGGAATGCCAAATAATCATTGGTCCGTCCGTGACTTGAAAAGGCTGTAAAACCAACTAGAATATGTGTCCCGAAGCACCAGTAGCTCAGTTGGTAGAGCAGCTGACTCTTAATCAGCGGGTCCAAGGTTCGAATCCTTGCTGGTGCAGTAAAAAAACATCAACAAAATCAATGCTTTGGTGACGATATTGGGGAAAGCGGAACAACCTATTCAGCACCACGTCTGACGAACTCTGGGATATGGCATTCTTCCAATACAACGGATTCTCATGAAGTTGCCCTACCGGATTGAAATTGGAGATGACCTGCATCGGAAACCGGGGGGGAGCAGCCGTCGCGTTTTGGGGAATATGGCCGGTGCGTATATTGTTGGGCTTATCGGCCACTGGGATATTGATGTGGGACTTATTGCACGAAGCTCTAAAGTATTTAGCATTCTGGAGCGACGTGTGATGGGGCTAGATCAATCTATTGAATTTGGGTGCCGAGGAACCTTAAAGGTGCGTGTGTCCATTCGCCGGCATAATCGATTCCGATGCGTGGTGTGGCTGTCACTTTCAGTTGATAGTGTGGATTCTTCACGATGTATAAATCATCGCCGGTAATATCCAGCCCGCGATCTGCCAATGTGATATGAAACGCCCGGGCTAATTTTCCCGGACCGGAGAGATCTGCGTCCCAATCGTCCATTGGTTCGGCGCTGCGTAACAGCACGGCCTGGGCGTCACCTTCGGCGGCGGTAACGATATTAAGCATGTTATACATGCCATAGATTAAATAGACATAAGCGTAGCCCGCAGGGCCGAACATAATTTCCGTTCGGCGGGTGCGGCCTTTGGAGGCGTGGCAGGCGAGATCATGTGCGCCCACATATGCCTCCGTTTCGGTAATCAGCGCTGTGCGCCGCACGCCATTGACGGTTCGTACCAGGACGGCACCAAGTAATTCTCGTGCTACTGTCTCGGCGCCGCGCATGAAAAATGGCCGTTCCAGTTTTCTGCCGCGATATTTGGAAATCGTCAGGTACGTCACCGTCTTAACTCCCATTTCCACCGCATCCGCCAAGGACATTGCCATGCCGGGTAAGTATATCGTGCGGGTGTGCGGCGGTCACGGTTTGGCGTGTGCAAAACGGAAGTGGGGCTATGCCGCCTGCGCCATGTTTTGAAAAAAGATTAGCCCGGCCATTAGATGGTGAAGCACTTACTTGGCGTGATCCGGCTCTGGGAGGTCGCTGGATTCTATGCCCATTTCTTTGACTTTCTTGTTGAGGGTATTGCGGTTAATGCCTAAAAAGTCCGCAGCTTTTATTTTCACGTCGCCACACCGCTGCAAGGCTTTCTCAAGCAGCGCTTTTTCCACCTGATGAATGACCAGATCATAAATCTGCCCTTCACGCAGGGCGTATTCGCTGATGGCTTGATCGGCCAGGCGATGCACGATACCGTCAAGATCCTCGCTGACGATGCTGGCGCGTCCCTGCTGGGCAAAAGCGCGAATGGCTGTGGGCAGGAGGTCTTCCGTGAGCGTGTCCCCGCGGCTTAAAACCACAGCGCGTTCCATGGCGTTTTCCAGTTCCCGCACATTGCCAGGCCAGGGGTAGCGGACAAAAATATTCACAAGTTCCCGGCTGATTTTATTAAGGTTTTTTCCGTTTTCCGCGTTGAACTTATCAAAGAAATAGTCGATAAGCTTGGGAATGTCCTCACGACGATTGCGCAATGCGGGAAGATTAATGGTTACAACATTGAGGCGGTAAAAAAGATCCTCACGAAATTTCCCTTTGGCCACTTCATCCTGGAGGCTTAAGTTGGTGGCGGCGATAATGCGGACATCCACGCGAATGGTACGGGTATCGCCGACGCGTTCAAATTCCCGCTCCTGCAGAACGCGAAGAAGTTTTACCTGCAGGCTGGTATCCAGCGTACCGATTTCATCCAGGAACAGTGTGCCGGTATGGGCCGCCTCAAAGCGGCCAATTTTATCGCGAATGGCACCGGTAAAACTTCCTTTGATGTGGCCGAAAAGTTCTGATTCCAGCAGCGTGCCGGTCAAGGCTCCGCAATTCATGCGGATAAACGGCTTGTCGGCGCGGTTGGAATTAAAATGGATGGCTTTGGCAATTAATTCCTTGCCGGTACCGGTTTCCCCCAACAGCAATACCGTGGCCCGACTCGTCGCCACCTGCGCAACGGTATCAAAGACCTCGAGCATGGTCGGCGAACTGCCGATGATATTGTCAAATTTATATTTGCTTTGCAGGGTGCTGCGAAGTTGTCGGCGTTCTTCCAGCCATTCTTCCCGTTCCGTGGCGACGATAGAATTGATCTTGATAGCCTGGGAAATAAATGCCGCAATGATTTCCAGTAATCGCTGATCATTATTCAGCGTTTCCTCATCGACAAATTGTTTGTCAACAGACAGTGCCCCGCACGCCTTGGATTCAATAAGTATCGGCACGCAAATAAAGCTCGTCACCCGGCCCGGCACCGGCACCCGGGCACCGGTGCGGTTGAGGAACTGAATTTCCTTGCTGATATCAGCAACCACGCGTGGCTTGCCGGTGGCGACGACCTGTCCGGTGATGCCTTCACCGATATCATATCTTCCGCGCTGGATTTCATTGGCGGTAAGGCCTAAGGCGGCTTCAATTTGTAGTTTTCCGGTGGCGGAATCGAGAAGCACCATGGAGCCACGCTCCATACCGAGCCGATCAGCCAGAACGCGCATAGTCTGGTCAAAGACGGCGTGGAGATCCAATCCAGATGAGAGGACACGGCCAATCTCAGTGAGAATAGTAAGTTCCAGTTCAGCGCGATCCATCAAAACCAACCTCCGCAATCGCAAACGGCCAATTCCATCCGCACCGCCGAGCTTCCAAACCGTCAAGCTCCAGCTACCGCCGCGAACCACCCAAGTGCTATTGTACTATGCAAACGCCGTGCGCGAGTGGTCAACGATGATGAAAAAAATGGCGACGGCGGCAAGATGCGGTGAGAAGTAGAGTTCGTGCATAGAATATAAGTGTATTTAAAATAACGATTTATAGAATATAGAGGAGGTTATAACAGGTGGTGATTTCGGTATGAAATTATGCCGGAATTGCTGGCAATCAATCATCTCTTTAGGAGTCGCGTTGCCTTATAATTAGACGAAAGTGCTTGGCGGTGCCATTTTTTGATTTTTGTGTGCGCAGAAAGTAGGCACTCGGTGCCATGCCTAAAAAGATATCAGGGCAAACAATATAAAATAGCCTTGGGACCTGCGCTTGGCGAGGCGACGCCAGAATTTTACGTAAAGGCACATGAGTAATTCGATGGTGTCTCTTGCCTTGGCGTGGGCGTTTGGTAGGATGGATGATACAAGGGGACGTAGCTCAATTGGGAGAGCACTGCCTTTGCAAGGCAGGGGTTGCCGGTTCGATCCCGGTCGTCTCCATTTCGTCGGCAATAAGTGAGTTTCACCAGGTGGCGCCCCCGCGCTCGACGAGAGCGCGGCGCTGACATGGGCGAAATCCGCTCCGCGTCCCTCAAAGTATCTTTTCAGTATTTCGAAATATTTTACTGGCAATTGTTATTCCGTTATGCGTATAATGTGATTGTATCGAAGCGGTTCGGTTTGCGATGGTCTTTCTAAAATGCTGCAACCTGCCTTGAAAGAGGACGCGCGAACTCAAATCGTACCATCAGCTTGCGGTGAACGCAGCGCGGGATTTTTTGCGCTTCGCAATTTTAGCTGATGTCAGGGACGCACGGGGACGCTGGATGATGGACTTGCAAAACAAGGCCCGTACAGGTCTAAACCGGATCAGCATTTGGGCCAGCGGGGTGCTGTGCGCGATAAGTTTGCTGGTCTTGGCCGGATGGTGCTCTGGCGACCTGTCACTGACCAGTGTGTTGCCCGGCATGATTCCGATGAATCCTGCTGTGGCCATAAGCTTTCTTTTGCTGGGGCTGGCGGTTGGCTTTCTCGCCTGGCATTCAGAAACTACCACGGCACAAAATTGGGAAATAACCGTGATAGGCGGCATTGTGGCCATTGCGGCGATTCTGCGATTGGCCGCCTACTTGGGCGCAGAGAACCTTCACGTTGATTCAATATTATTTTCCAGAGAACTAACGATGGTGCCTTTTGCACCCAACCGCATGGCACCAAACACCGCATTGGGGTTGTTGTTTGGCGGCATGGGTGTTATGTCGGTGGTGTGGCGAAAAGCTTTTTCCCGGCAGCTTACGGGAGTCGCGGCAGTGGGGCTGCTGTTGACGGGCCTGTATGGCATAGCGAATTATCTATTTACCATTTACAGCACCAACAAGAGAGGGGGATATATTCCCACCGCTATGCACACGGCGGCGGCCATGTTGCTGTTGATGGTGGGGATTTTGGCCCTGGATGAGCACTTACCGATTATCCGACAGTTTATTCGAAATAGTCCCGGCGGAATTGTCATGCGACGACTTCTACCGCCGCTGATTGTATTGCCGATATTGTTGGGGTGGTTGCGAATTTTTTGTGAATATCGCCTGCACGTATCGGGAATGCCGGCATCTGCTGCTACATCAGCGGTATTGCAGATTATTCTGCTTGGTGCATTGGTGTGGGCGGCGGCAACGATCATGGATGGGCTGTATGCACAGCGTCAGCAAACAATGTTACGCCTAGAGCAGGCTAAATCCGAACTTGAAATCGCAATAACGGCTGCCGAGGAGTCGGCATCGGTCAAATCCCAGTTCCTGGCCAATATGAGCCATGAAATACGCACCCCGCTGCATGGGGTCATTTCTATGATGGAGTTGCTGGCGGAAACATCCCTGGATGGTCAGCAGCGCGGTTATACTCAGGTCGCAAAAACCAGTGCCGACGCACTGCTGGCGGTCATAAGCGATATTCTGGATTTCTCCAAAATTGAAGCCGGGAGAATGGAGCTTGAGCCGGTAGACTTTGATCTGCGCGCGTGCACAGAAGATACGGTATATCTGATGCTCTCCACCGCCATGCGGAAAAAACTTGAACTCGGCTATGACATTGCGCCGGATCTTCCGTCATTGGTGCGCGGTGATCCGGTGCGGCTGCGGCAGGTACTGATGAATCTGATCAGCAATGCGATTAAATTTACGGATAAGGGTGATGTCTGGGTGAAACTTACCGCAGCGGATATCGCGGAGGGGCAAGTCTTAGCGAAGTTTGAAGTTCATGACACCGGTGTGGGCATTGCACCGGAGAATGCAAAGAAACTCTTTACGGCTTTTGCGCAGGTGCATCACACGGGCGACAAAGTATATGCTGGCACTGGCTTGGGGCTGGCGATAAGCCGACAACTTGTTGAGTTAATGGGCGGGAAAATTGGTGCCGAAAGCCAGATAGGCCAGGGCAGTACCTTCTGGTTTTCTGTTCCGCTGGAGCGGCGGAAATCGGTATGGCTGGATGCGGAAGCGATCCCAGAAGTCCTGCACCGGCAGCGGATATTACTGTTAATGGCGAGTTCCGTCCGACGTGACAAACTTCAGCATCAGTTGCAGTACTGGAAAATAGAGGTAGAGACGGCGGCCTCGCTGGAAGAATGCAACCAACGGCTGCGGGCGAATGCGGCCCGCCCATTTGATGTGCTGTTTGTGGAGCATCAGCCGCCGGAACTCAACGCGTTGGAAATTGCCAGGGTCATTCATGCGCAGGCGGATATACGGGCACCGAATATTATCGCACTGGCCAGACCAGACACCCACATCAGCGCCGATGTCCAGTTGCGGTTCGGGCTTAGCGGTGTTTTAGGCAAACCGGTCAGACAGTCACAATTATTCGACCTACTTCTGCGGCTGGTCAATGCCAATACCACTCTGGTCAGTCCGTCCCGACTTGAGGTTCAGGAAAAACTTCAATTGCCTCCGGGCTATCAGGGACTCAAAGTGCTGGTGGCGGAAGATAACGAAATCAATCAATTTGTCATTCGTGAAGTGCTTTCGGGGTTAATGCTGCAATGCGATGTTGTTGGCACGGGGCAGCAATGCGTGGACGCACTGCAAAGACAATGCTATGCGCTGGTATTCATGGATTGTCTCATGCCGGTGATGGACGGTTTTGAATCAGCAAAACAGATTCGCAAGCTTGAATCCGCCGGCGCGGTCTTCAGCAGTTTCGGAAAAGCGAGGATTCCCATTATTGCACTGACTGCCAACGCCACGGGTCTGGATCGCCGAAATTCCCTGGAGGCCGGCATGGATGCCTTCTTGACTAAACCGCTCAATCGCACTGAATTGGTGCAGACGTTGGTCTCATTAATTGAAAATCCCGGTTTCAATTCAACGGCGGCAGTACCGTCGCCGGTGCCGGTGAAAGAATCCCCTGCATCTCCGCAGGGCACACTTTTCACTCCTGCGCCGTTTGATTTTAAGAGGCTCAACGATTACTTCTCGAACGATCAGGCAATGGTGGAGCGGGTGTTGGGGCAGTTTATCGGGCAGGCAACGCAGCAGATTGGCAAACTCAATGATCACATGAGTGCGCCGGACTGGGACGCGGCCCGTCGGGCGGCGCACGCCATTAAAGGCACCGCGGCGTGTCTGTTTGCCGAGGCATTGCGACAGGCGGCTCACGACCTTGAGGTTATCTGCCGCGATTCTGGTGATAGAAGTCACGCCGCCGCCGCGTGGAAAAAGGTTCAAATGGAAATGAGCCGATGTATAGACTACCTGACAATGCGGAAGGTAGCGTCCGGTAAATCCGCATCTGAAGAAGGAGCGTAATGGTATGAAGATCCTGGCGGTCGATGATGATCCTATCGCTTTGGAGATGATCCGGGCCGCGCTGGTCCGCTTTGGCCACGATGTTGTCACGACCACCAGCGGAGCGACAGCGATTGAGCGGTTGGCGCAATTCCCGATTCGCATGGTCATTACGGACTGGATGATGGATTCCATGGATGGACTTCAGTTATGCCGGGCCATTCGCAAGCGAAAGCTAAGTAGATATGTGTATATTATAATGTTAAGCTCGCGTGACGACCCGGTGGACGTGGCGGAGGGTATAGCGGCGGGTGCGGATGATTTTATGACCAAACCCTTCGACACCGGGGAGTTGGTTGCGCGGATTAAAGCGGGCGAAAGGGCTTTGTCACTGGAAATGCGCGATGTGACGATTTTTGCCTTAGCCCGTCTGGCGGAATCGCGCGATCAGGAAACCGGTATGCACCTGGAACGAACGCGCAATTATGTGAAACTCATTGCGGAGCAACTTGGCAAAAGACCGGAACTCACGCACGTGATCAATGCGGATTTTGTGCAGATGCTTTATGACACCAGTCCGCTGCATGATATTGGAAAAGTGGCAATCCCTGACGCCATTTTGCTTAAGCCGGGAAAGCTGACTGCGGACGAATATGACATTATGAAGCGCCACGCGGCGATTGGTGCCGCGACACTGGACGAAGTATTGCAGAGTTATCCGGAGGCCGAATTTCTGGAAATGGCGCGGGATATTGCCGCCACGCATCATGAGCGTTATGACGGGCGTGGCTATCCGCGCGGGTTAGCTGGGGAGCAGATTCCATGGGCGGGGCGCATTATGGCCTTGGCGGATGTGTATGATGCCATTACGTCGCGCCGCGTTTACAAAGCGGCACAAAGTCATGAGCACGCCTGTGGCGTGATTCGCAGTGAGTCGGGCAAACAATTTGGCCCGCGCGTGGTGGAGGCTTTTTTCGATCGGGAGGCGGAAATACTGGAAATCCAAAAGCACTTCCGCGAAGCCGAAGACGCCCGCCGCAAGTTAATCGATGCGCGCCAGGAGGCGTGGAACTGGTAACACGTTACATCAGGCGTCTAAGCCTTCATACATCGGGGTGCTGATATAGCGTTCACCCGTCGAGCACATAACCGCCACGATCAATTTGCCTTTCATATCCGGACGGGCGGCTACTTGCGCGGCAGCCCACATATTGGCTCCGGAACTGATCCCGGCCAGAATGCCCTCTTCGCGTGCCAGGCGGCGTGCCCATTCAAAGGCGTCTTCATTGGTGACTTGAATGACTTCATCCACGAGATCAACATTTAAGTTTTTTGGAATAAAGCCGGCACCCGCGCCCTGAATCTTGTGCGGGCCGGGTTTCAGCGGCTGCCCGGCTTTGCACTGGGTAATAACCGGCGAGTTGGTAGGTTCTACCGCAATAGCTTTAAATTTGGGATTACGCTTTTTAATCACACCTGCCACGCCGCTGATCGTACCGCCGGTACCCACAGCGGATACCAGACAATCCACTTTGCCATCGGTATCGTTCCAGATTTCCTCGGCAGTGGTTTTCTGGTGAATTTCAACATTGGCGGGATTATCAAACTGCCGGGCGATGACGGAATTTTTGTCTGTGGCGGCGGCCTCATTGCAGCGGCGAATGGCACCGGGCATGCCTTCGGCGGCGGGGGTGAGCACCAAATTGGCGCCCATGATTCGTAATAATTTACGGCGTTCCAGGGACATGCTTTCGGGCATGTAAAGCGTGAGTTTATAACCCTTGGCAGCGCATACAAACGCCAGAGCAATACCGGTGTTACCGCTGGTGGCTTCCATAATATGCGTGTCTTTATTGATTTGGCCGGCTTTTTCAGCAGCTTCAATCATGGCTGCACCGATACGGTCTTTGACGCTGGAAAGTGGATTAAAAAATTCACACTTGGCATAAACAATGCCCTGTCCCGCCGGAACCAGGCGGTTAATACGTACCAAGGGTGTATTGCCGATAGTTTTGGTGATGTCGGAAAAAAGCCTAGCCATATAAATCTCCTTTAATCTGATCTAATTTGTAGGTTATGGGGATTTCAAGGTTGTGTCAAGAAGTCTAACGGAAAGTCTAACGGAAAGTGGTCGGGGAACCTGGATTTTGGCGGTGGGCTGGAGAATCGCTGGCGCTTTTTGGAAGAACCCCGGCACTGGCGACAGTGGCGGCGATCCGATTGCCCGCACAGTATCAGGGCAGTAAGGCTGTGACGGCAACGGGAACTGCTGACGGCTGGTCGACAGGAAGGTTCAGAGAAATTGCCAAATTGAGATGTCCGAAATCGCGTCAGCGGTTATACTCTATGTTTTGCTTATGGAGAATCCTGAATGTCTGAAGCTGTCCCGCAACCTCCGGATTATATTTTACAACGCTGGCATGCGGCCCGTGCTGAACTAAAAAAAACAAAATCTGATGCGCTGCTGGTAAGCTATTTTCCGGATGTAAGCTGGCTGACGGGATTTGAGGGGGATGATTCGTGGGCTTTATTAACCTCTGATCGGGTCTGGCTGGTCAGTGATTTTCGTTACGCCGAGCAGATTGCCCGTGAGTGCCCGTGGGTTCACGCGATCATGCGTAAGAAGCGAATCTCGGAAGAAGTGATCAAAATCTGTAAAAAGCAGAAGATTCGCACGCTGGCTATTCAGGAAGAAAGCCTGACGTTGCGCCAGCAGGCGGCGGTTCAGGAGTTTACCCGGCCTGCGGGAATTCGTCTTAAACCGGTGCTGGAGATTCTGGTTAAACTGCGAAATATTAAAGACAGCCATGAAATTGCGCTTATAGAACAGGCCGTTACCATCGCCGAACACAGCTTTGAAGCACTCAAAGCCCATTTGAAGGCGGGGCAGACGGAAAACGAAATTGCCGGTCTGCTGGTTTATGAAATGCGACGCCGGGGCGCATCGAACGCCAGTTTTGATCCCATCGTCGCCGCCGGTGCCAACGGCAGTCTTCCGCATTACCGTCCCGGTGCGGTAAAAATGCAGACGAACTCGGCTTTGCTGGTGGATTGGGGTGCCTTATTTAATGGCTACCGATCGGATCTTACCCGGATGATTTTCCTGGGCGATCCGCCTCGCAAAATAAGGGAAATTTATCAGATTGTTCTGGAAGCTCAGGAAGCAGCGATAGCCGGAATTAAACCGGGTGTGGCGTGCAAAAAAATTGATAAAATGGCCCGTGACATTATTACCCGGGCGGGTTTTGGCAAAGCGTTTGGGCATAGTCTCGGCCATGGCGTGGGGCGGGATATTCATGAGCAGTTGTCGCTTTCCCAGCGCGGTGATGGTATCCTGAAACCCGGTATGATTGTCACCGTTGAGCCGGGAATATATCTTCCCGGGATTGGTGGCGTGCGGATAGAGGACGATATACTCGTGACGGAAACAGGCTGCCGTGTGTTAAGCAGCCTTCCTAAAACGTTGAATTCGGCTTGGCTGTAATCCCCGCATTGTGCGGCGGATGGCTTTCGGAGAAAAATTCATTATGGCGACCAAGGAAACGTTCACAGACAATAAGCGGGTCAAAGACCTCATCAAGCTCATGTCAGATCATGGTCTGACAGAAATAGAGCTGGTGGAAGACAAGGCAAAAATCCGCCTGAAGCGCGACTTCGCCCCGGTGGGTATGCCAATGACTGCGGCACCGATGATGCCCATGGCCCATCAAGTGCCGATCATGGCACCAACCGCGAATCCCGGCACGTCCGCGCCAGCGGAGGATGAAGGCGTAATACCTATTAAATCACCCATGGTAGGCACCTTTTATACGGCAGCCAATCCGGACTCGGATCCGTTTGTAAAAATTGGCACAACGGTTGGAAAAGACACTGTTGTGTGCATCATTGAAGCCATGAAGGTATTTAATGAAATTCGAGCCGAAGTCAGCGGTGTTGTGACCAAAATGCTGGTACAGAATGGACAACCCGTGGAATATAACCAACCGCTGTTCATGGTAAAAGCCCAGTAAATTACGTTGCCTGGCGTCGATGAGGAAGATATGTTTTCCAGAATTCTTGTTGCCAATCGTGGCGAAATTGCTTTGCGCATTATCCGGGCCTGCCGGGAGTTGGGTGTTGAGGTTGTGGCGGTATATTCAGAAGCCGATCGCGACGCCGCGTATTTAAAGCTTGCGGATCAGGCAATCTGCATCGGCCCGGCGGCGGCGGCGGAAAGTTATCTCAATATTCCACGGATCATTTCCGCTGCGGAAGTTGCGGATGTTCAGGCCATTCATCCCGGCTTTGGCTTTTTATCTGAGAACGCGCACTTTGCGGATGTTTGCCGGAGTTGCAAAATCGAATTCATCGGGCCTTCGGTGGAATCGATGAAAATGCTGGGTTCGAAGCTGGCATCCAAGGACCTCGCCAAGCAATGCAAAGTCCCCTTGACCCCCGGCAGCGATGGCCCGGTTCAATCGGAAAAAGAAGCTGTGGAAGTGGCAAAAAAAATCGGCTATCCGGTCATTATTAAAGCCTCCGCCGGTGGTGGTGGCCGAGGCATGCGTGTGGCGCACAACGAAATTACGCTCAAAAGCTCGCTCAATGCCGCCCGGGCGGAAGCGGAAGCCGCCTTTAAGGATGCCACGGTCTTTATTGAAAAATACCATGAAGAACCGCGGCATGTTGAAGTGCAGATTCTTGGTGATAAGCATGGAAATGTCGTGCATTTGTTTGAACGTGACTGCTCGATTCAGCGGCGGCATCAGAAACTTGTTGAAGAATCTCCGTGTCCGGTCATTGATGAAGAAACGCGGCAGGAACTCTGCGAAAGTGCGGTGCGACTGGCCAAAGCCGCCGGCTATTATTCCGCGGCCACGGTCGAATTTGTAATGGACAAGCAGAAAAAATTCTACTTCCTGGAAGTCAACACCCGCATTCAGGTGGAGCACCCGGTGACGGAATCCGTTACGGGGCAGGATCTGATTCAATGGCAGTTGCGAATCGCAGCCGGGGAAAAACTGGATATGGCTCAAAAGGACATTCGTCTTACTGGCGCGGCCATTGAATGTCGTATCAATGCGGAAGACCCGGATCGCAACTTTACACCGTCTCCGGGACTCTTGGAAGAATTCGCCCCGCCAGGCGGCCCCGGCGTGCGACTGGATACCCATGCGTATCAGGGTTATCGCATCGGGCCGAATTATGACAGCATGATCGGCAAATTGATTGTGCATCGGCCTACGCGGGATCAGGCGATTGCCACGATGCGCCGCGCCTTGGACGAATTCCGTGCCGGCCCGGTTAAGACCACCATCCCGCTGCACCGCTTTATTATGAATTCACAGGATTTCCGGCAGTCCCGTGTGGATACGGGATGGATTGAACGCACGCGACGTGTGAAATAATCGTTCAATCAGCCACGGAGTCGTTAGTCGGGTGAACCGTGACCTTACGCATCCCAAAATTCTCCATATTCGTACTGGTGCTGATTCTACTGTTAGCGCTTCACATGCCGAGACTTTTCGCGGATGGAAATATTACCCTCACCGGCCAAATTAAATCGTCGCAAAACATCACCCGCATCGAAGCTGTAGAACGCAATCGTGCCAATGTGCTCGCTGTAAGTACAAACAAGCGCACTGCGTGGGTATTTCCAGGGAAAATTAATGCTGCAACTGGAATGTTCCGCATTGGCGCAATTCCCCCGGGCCACAGGTATGACCTGATTGTTTTTACCGGAAAGGCCCGTTGGGAGGGCGTTAACATGCAATATTATCGACCGGTTCAACCCGGACCTCCGATGACCAAAAGTGATTTGAAACAGATTGTCACCTTTATTGAGAAAATTCCCCGCTTTACCAATTACAACCGCCCGCTTTGGATTGCCGGCGATCATAATCATGCCACGCTGGTGGTTGAACAGATTCGCAGTCATCATTTTTATTCCGGCCATCAAGGATCGATTATTTTTCGTGTGGCGGTGTGGTATTTTGAACGCTATTACGCCGGCTGGCAGAAGGTTAGTAATCTGGGCAAGGTGATGACGCGGTGGCGCGGGGCCGCGGATAAAATTACCAATCCATGGCAATATCTGCCGGCGCTGGGCGATATTGCCGTTTCAAAGGCCGGAAAATTCAGGCCGATTCATGTCGCCTTGCCAGAGCCAAGTCCGCATCATGGCCTGGATGGGGCAATTCCCACTGGCCGATAAGACGTTAATCAGAGGTATCCAGTAATGATGTCAAAAGCCAGGATCGATCACCTTTTGAATTGGAGCATTCGCCTTTTATTTTTTGCCGTGGTGGTCCTGCTGGCCATCGGGGGCTTTCGTTACATCGTGCATGATCCTGATTCCCGATCCAGCAATGGTCAATACAACGTCAAGGATTTTGGTGCCACCGGCAACGCTACGACGCTGGATACCGCCGCGATTCAGCAAGCCATTAACACCTGCAGTCATTTTGGTGGCGGAAAAGTTGTTTTTCCAGCGGGGATTTATTTATGTGGCACGCTGGAATTGAAATCCAATGTTACCCTGTACCTGCTGGCCGGATCGGAAATATTTGGCTCTCCAAATATTAAAAGCTACCATACCGTTGATCCGTTCATTGACGGCGATGGTCAGGCGTTTGGTTATTGCCTGATTGGTGCCAACCATGCCGATAACATTGGCATTGAAGGCTCCGGAGCGATCAACGGCAATGGGGTGGGGTTTCGTGGTGACCGGCCATTTTTGATCCGTCTGGCACACTGCAATGGCATAACCGTGCGACATGTGACACTTGAACAATCCGCGGCATGGGGTTTGAATCTGTATCGGTGCCGGCAGATTCTGGTGGAGTCCGTGCATATCTGGAATCATGCCAACTACAACAATGATGGCATTGATGTGGACTCAAGCAGTCTGGTGCAAATCACGGATTGTAATATAAACTCCGAGGATGACTGCATCGTATTTAAAACCACTACGCCCAAGAGTTGCTCGCATATCCGAGTGGATCATTGCCAATTAAGCAGTCAGTGCGCAGCGGTAAAATTCGGCAGTGAAACCATGGGCACCATGCGTGATATTCATGTCAAAGACTGCTATGAATATGACACCCGTCTGGGGGGTATAAAAATTTTATCCGTTGATGGTGCCCATATCAGCAATGTTCGATTTGACAATATTAAAATGAAAAATGTGGATATGCCGATATTCATCCGTCTCGGTGGCCGGCTTTCTACCTTCCATCCCGGACAGACGCCGGAAGATGTCGGAAGTATTAACAACATTGTCATTCGCAATGTCACAGCGCAAGCATCCAATCAGGGGCGATTGCTTTTTCCCACGGGTATATTTATTACCGGTATTCCCAATTATGATGTTGGTCACGTTCTATTGGAAAATATTTCCATTACCCTTTCCGGCGGTGCTCCGGCCAGTGCCGCCAATATCCACGTACCGGAAAAGATTACCGACTTTCCTGATTTTTTTCTCTTCGGACTTTATCTTCCGGCCTACGGCATGTACGCGAGGCATGCTGATGATCTGGTTCTTAACAACGTCCAATTTCAGTTGGAAAATCCCGATGGCCGTCCGGCGATACTGTGCCGGAATGTTAAACGCATTCAGTGGACCAATGCGCCCGCTCCGGTGATGCAGAGCCTGCCTGCCACCAACCAACCGTAACGGAAATTGGGTGGCGATTATTTGTCCTGTGTACCGGTAATTTCATTTCGCCTCGAACCACGAGGCTTGCAACTGAGGCAGCGGGAATTACTTTTCACATATTTGGGCCTCAAATATGTGACCCCGATGCGTTGGGCGGATACAATTGCGAGCTTATTCGCGGCATTTGGCCGTGAAAGATGTATATGCACCGGCGGAAGGCGAAATTATGGCATCCAAAGAAGACGTTCTTGAAGCATTGCGGATGGTACAAGATCCTGAATTGTTTAAGGATATTGTCACGCTCAATATGGTTAAATCCGTTGAGGTGCATGGCGGAACGGCCAAAATTGACGTGGAACTCACCACCCCGGCGTGTCCGCTGAAGGATCGCATTCGCGCGGAGGTGGACGCCGCAGTTAGAAAGGTACCGGGGATTACAAAAGTTGATATTACCCTCAGCAGTCGGGTTCGGGCGGCGGGGGATCAGCGAACAATTCTTCCCGGCGTAAAAAACATTATCGCGGTGGGCGCAGGGAAAGGTGGCGTGGGCAAAAGTACGATCTCTGTGGCCATAGCGGCAGGATTGGCCATGCGCGGCGCTACGGTGGGATTAATGGATGCGGATGTCTACGGCCCCTCAATACCGACCATGACGGGCCTGGAGGCGCAATCGCCGGCGGTTCAGGGGGATAAAATCATACCGTTTGTCGTTGGGCCGCAGGGGCAGACCATTAAGGTTATGTCCATTGGTTTTATTGTGCCACGGGAAAAGGCGCTGATCTGGCGGGGGCCAATGGTACATGGTGTCATTAAGCAGTTTCTCGAACAAGTTCAATGGGGTGATCTGGATTATCTGGTAGTGGATTTGCCGCCCGGGACCGGCGACGTGTCTTTGACATTGGCGCAATCGATTCCGCTGACCGGGGCGGTTATCGTCGCCACTCCGCAGGAAGTGGCGCTGATGGACGCACGTCGGGCGGTGCGGATGTTCCAGCAGCTTGGCGTATCAATTTTGGGAGTGGTGGAGAATATGAGCTATTTTATCTGTGATCACGGGACACAGTATGACATTTTCGGACGTGGCGGCAGTCAACGCGTGGCTGCGGAAATGGGGCTGCCATTTTTGGGAGAGTTGCCTATGGATATCCGCATTCCACGGCATGGTGATAAGGGAGAGCTTTTTGCCGGGTTCAAGGCAGATTCCCCCTCGCAGGGCTTTCTCAATTCCATAGTGGAAAATCTGGCCGGACAGATCAGCGTGCGCAATATGACCCGCCCGGCGGCGAAATCATTGAAACTGGAAGTCACAGATTAGGGGTTATGCGAAGTGGTTATGCGAAGTGATTGGCGGTGGGGAATTGTTCGCATACAATTCAGGGTAATGGCCAATGGTGGCCCGGCAGGAGTAATTTGTGGCTGAAGAAAAATTTGATCTGGTGATTGTCGGTTCCGGCCCCGCGGGTTATGTCGCGGCGGTGCGGGCGGGGCAGCTTGGAAAGAAAGTGGCGTGTGTGGAACGCTCCGAGCTTGGCGGTATATGTCTGAACTGGGGTTGTATTCCGACCAAAGCCCTGATCCAGGATGCGCACTTAATGCACCAGATGCACCGGGCTGCCAGTGATTATGGCATTACGGTGGGTACAGAGAAAATGCAATGGGATAAAATTATCGCGCGCAGCCGTTCCGTTGCGGTAACCATGAGCAAGGGCATCGAATTTCTGTTTAAGAAAAATAAAGTTTCCAAATTCGCGGGCACCGGGTTTATCCCCAAGCCCGGTGTGGTGGAGGTACGCGATGATAAAGGCGTTGTTACCAGCACATTGGCAACCGCAAAAATTCTGATTTGCACCGGTGCACGCAGTCGGGATTTACCGGGTATCAAGCCGGACGGAAAAAGAATTGTAACCAGCCGTGAGGCGATGATTCTGCCGCAAATTCCGGGCAAAATGCTGATTATTGGTGCCGGTGCCATCGGCGTGGAATTTGCCTATGTGTATAACGCCTTTGGTACGCAGGTCACGCTTGTGGAAATGCTGCCCAATATTCTGCCTGTTGAAGATACGGACGTCAGCGCACGCCTGGAAGCTATTTTCAAAAAACGCGGAATGGATATTCGCACGAACAGCAAAACCGAAAAAGTGGAAGTAAAACCGGATGGTGTGGCCGTTACCGTATCGCGCGACGGTAAAAGTGAAACGCTGACTGTCGATCTGGTGCTGCTGGCGGTGGGAGTGACGGGAAATGTTGAAAATCTCTTTGCGCCCAGTGCCACGCCGATGATGGATCGCGGAGCGATTAAGGTTGATAAGAGTTTTAAGACCTCGATTGACGGTATTTATGCCGCCGGCGACGTGATTGGTCCTCCGTGGCTGGCCCATGTGGCCAGCATGGAAGCCACCATTGCGGTGGAACGCATGTTTGAGATTAATAATCGAGAAATGGATTACGCCACGATTCCCGGCTGCACGTATTGCTATCCGCAGGTAGCGAGCGTGGGATTAACCGAAAAGCAGTGCAAGGAAAAATCACTGGATTACGAAGTTGGAAAATACAATTTTGCGGCCAATGGAAAAGCTCAGGCCATGGGCGAACCCGATGGCTTTGTTAAATTGATTTTTGACAAAAAATATGGCGAACTGCTCGGCGCGCATTTACTGGGTGCTGAAGCTACGGAAATGCTGGCGGAACTGGTGCTGGCCCGTCGGTTGGAAGCCACGCGCACGGAAATTGCTTCGACCATTCATGCTCATCCCACGCTTTCTGAAGCGGTGATGGACGCGGCCATGGTGGAAGGGGCGCATTGACGCTGTGGGTCCGGTGTGACGACAACGGGCAATAGGAATGCTGATATGATGACGGATGTCGTTAACAGGACAAATACATCAATGAACCGAATGGATGCAGGAATTTAAGCGGCGCAGCCGGCGGCAGGAAGAATTACAGCGTTGTAAAAAAAAGGATTGGCATGGAACCGGATAATAACCCATCCACACATGGCCAAAATGGCACGGGTGGTGCGGGAGACATATCCTCGGCGGTAGCCGATAGTCAAGACGCTCCGCCGGCGCGCTCGGAAAAATCTGCGACCTCTCTTGAGACGATTCCCCAGCGCCCCCGTAATTCGAACTGGCCCCGGCGTGATTTGGTGAGGGCCGCGTTGATCGGCGCGCCAATAATCATGCTCTTTGCTCTTCGAATATTTTTTGTTGGCGTATATGTGATGCCTACTGGCTCCATGGCTCCCACGGTCAGCGGCGTTCATTTCCAAGCCGTCTGCCCTAAATGCGGCTACTCCTTCAAGGTCAATGCGAATGTGGATCGGCAGTGGTTGCCCGTGCGTGATCCGGAAACCGGACAAGTTGAATCCACCCTCGTGCGATTGAACAATGGCGAACTGACCGATCCCAACGCCATTCCCGCCCCCAATTATGCGATGTGCCCCAATTGCCATTTTGAAATTCCCGCCGATGATTTACGGGGTAAGCCAGTCATCAGGCGCCTTTACAGCACCAATAATTCTAGTGAAACACTTTATTTTCCACATACATACAAGGGTGATTATGTATTTGTGTTGCGTAATCTGGGGTGGCTATTTCCGCTAAGGCGATGGGATGTCGTGGTGTTCCGCGAGCCGATGTATGGCAAGCAGAAGTTCACCAAGCGGCTTGTGGGATTGCCCGGCAATACCGTGGAAATTGTCAATGGCGATGTGTTCATTGATGGCAAAATCGCGCACAAGCCGGTGCACGTAGAGAGGTCCATGCTGCAGGTGGTTTACAACAATGATTTCTATCCAACAGATGCGGGAAAGCAACGCATGAACGGCAACCGCTGGAGTAACCCTTGGGTTGGCGAACCGCAAAATAGCGCCGCCGGAAAATGGTTCACCGGTGGGCCGGTAATTAATTTTTCAACCGGTCGTCCCGATGCGGTTGGCCATCTGGCCTTTATCCAGCGCAATAGCTACCTGTACAATGATCTGGGCTACAACGCCAATCCATATTGGAATGGCCATCACATCGACGGCAATTTGTATATGCGAACGGTCTGGATATCCCGCAGTCCTGATTCAGCGGTTCGTATGACACTTGGCCCGGCTACCAACCGGTATCAAGTGACGTTGAGCCATGATGGTGCATTAAAGCTTTACCAATGGGACACGGCCATGAGCACCTACCGGCCGATCAGCGCGCAAAACATGAGCATATTTCACGCGTCTGACGCATTACAAACCGGTAAGGCCTACCGCCTGGCGCTAAGTAATACGCAGCATGAAGCGCGGTTCTGGATCAACGGTAAACTCATGCTGCAATATGCAGATCCGTGGACACTCCCTGATGCGTTGGCGGTGGCGCATGTGCGTGACATAACCGGTGAACAGGAAACGCCGAAGATTCAGATCGACGTAACCGGTGGCTGCACCCTGCGGCATGTACTGTTAATGCGTGATATTTATTACACGCAGATGAAAATTCGCTTCCCATATAACAGCTCGATTGATCCGGGCGGTACGCGTCCCGGCACCGGCACGATGGGCCATCCCATCACGCTCAAAAAGGGGCAGTATTTTATGCTCGGTGATAATTCCAATGTCAGCGAGGACTCTCGCTCTTGGTATCGAGTAGATCGAGAACTTCGCCAACTCGGGGTGCCGCTGGGGGTGGTGCCGGCGCGCTACATGGTTGGGCGCGTGTTTATGACCTGGTTGCCGGGGGAATCTCCCGCAGGGCAACGTCTAGGATATTGACCTTAATTCTAACATGAAACGGAGTATCGGATTGGAATCGGAAAACAACCCATTGTCGCATGACCCCGGCAATCGCGCGACGCCTATTGCTTCAACGGAGGCCACGTCGTCTGCAGAAAATGCGGTGCCACCGCGAACCACCGTCGGAATCGCGGCAACATCCGCCTCCACCGCAAAGCCGGGTTTTGGCCGCGTGCCGGCAAAGCCCAATCCAGGCATTCGCGAAACGCTTGAAACGGTAATCCTGGCTCTGATTCTCGCATTTACCTTCCGCACGTTTTGTGTGGAAGCGTTTGTGATTCCGACCGGCTCGATGGCTCCGACGCTCAGCGGTGCTCATTTCCGGGCGGTCTGCCCGATGTGCGGTTATAACTTTAACGTCAATGCCAATGTAGATCAGCAATGGCTGCCCGTACGTGATCCGGAAACCGGGCAAGTTGAATCCACCCTCGTGCGATTGAATAATGGCGAACTGACCGATCCCAACGCCATTCCCGCACCTGATTACACCATGTGTCCCAATTGCCATTTTGAAATTCCCGCCGATGATTTACGTGGTAAGCCGATTATCAAACGTGTGTACAGCAGCAACAACGCTTCGGAAACGCTGCACTTCCCCTACACTTACAATGGCGATCGTATTCTGGTAATGAAATATCTTTACTGGCTGGCGCCGCCTAAGCGCTGGAATGTCGTGGTATTTCGTGAGCCGATGTTTGGCAAACAGAACTTTATCAAGCGGCTTGTGGGATTGCCCGGCAATACCGTGGAAATTGTCAATGGCGATGTGTTTATCGATGGCAAAATCGCACACAAGCCGGTGCACGTAGAGAAGTCCATGCTGCAGGTGGTTTATAATAATGACTTCTATCCAACAGATGCGGGAAAGCAACGCATGAACGGCAACCGCTGGAGTAATCCTTGGGTTGGCGAACCGCAAAATAGCGCTGCCGGCAAATGGTTCACCGGTGGGCCGGTAATCAATTTTTCAACCGGTCGTCCCGATGCGGTTGGCCATCTGGCCTTCATCCAGCGCAATAGCTACCTGTACAATGACCTGGGCTACAACGCCAATCCATATTGGAATGGCCATCACATTGTCGGCAATTTGTATATGCGAACGGTCTGGATATCCCACAGTCCTGATTCAGCGGTTCGTATGACACTTGGCCCGGCTACCAACCGGTTTCAAGTGACGTTGAGCCATGATGGCGCATTAAAGCTTTATCAATGGGACACGGCCAAGAGCACCTACCGGCCCATCAGCGCGCAAAACATGAGCCTATTTCACGCGTGTGCCGCATTACAAACCGGTAAGCCCTACCGCCTGGCGTTAAGTAATACGCAGCACGAAGCGCGGTTCTGGATCAACGGTAAACTCATGCTGCAATACGCAGCTCCGTGGACACTCCCTGATGCGTTGGCGGTGGCGCATGTGCGTGACATAACCGGTGAACAGGAAACGCCGAAGATTCAGATCGACGTAACCGGTGGCTGCACCCTGCGGCATGTACTGTTAATGCGTGATATTTATTACACGCAGATGAAAATTCGCTTCCCATATAACAGCTCGATTGATCCGGGCGGTACGCGTCCCGGCACCGGCACGATGGGCCATCCCATCACGCTCAAAAAGGGGCAGTATTTTATGCTCGGTGATAATTCTAATGACAGCGAAGATTCCCGGGCATGGTACCGCGTGGAGCCGGTGCTGCGCGGGATGCATCTGCCGATGGGCGTGGTGCCGCAACGCTATATTCTGGGCCGGGCCTTTATGGTCTATTGGCCCGCGGGCTTTCGCCCGATGCGAGCCATCAACTGGGCCATAATCCCCAACATTGGTCGCATGAGATTCATCCGGTAATATCTCCGTGCGGTTCGCGGAATGGCCCAACTTTTTTATCACGGTATTCCCGTAAGTGGGTGATGACCCCCGGTGGCAGCAGCGCGCTTAAATTGTCCAAGTCACCGCCCAGAGCCGCTATCTGCCGAATCAGGCTGCTGGAGGTAAAGCCGAAGCGTTCATTGGTCATAATAAATACTGTGTCCACATCGGCCACCGCACGGTTGGTCAAAGCCAGTTGAAACTCATACTCGAGATCGGTCATGTTCCGTAATCCACGAAGTATGGCAATAGCTCCACGTTTACGCACCAGCTCAACCGTCAGCCCCTCATACGCCTCGACGGATACGGTGGGCAGGTCGGCCACGAGGCCCCGGATTAATTCCAGTCTTTGGGCGACGGGAAAGAGCTCGGATTTCTCGGGATTTTTTCCAATAGCCACAATCAGATGGTCGAAAAGTTTGTGGCCCCGGCGGATCACATCAAGGTGTCCGAGGGTCGGCGGGTCAAACGTGCCTGGAAAAACCGCGATTTTATTGGCTTTTATCATAATATTTCCTTTCACATCGAAATACCGTGCTCGGCCCGGTGAACTTTCGGACTTTCGCCATGGGCATTATCGGGTCTAATTATCGTCAGAGCCATTGACTTGTCCAAAATTGCCTGTATTTTACCGGCGGTTGGATTGCTCTTAACCGGGTCGCCGGGGGATGGTTCCGCTGCTTGAATGGATCTCGATCAAGGATCGGGACGGCGGCGGAAAGCCGGCAGGTCCAAGTTGTCGATTATGGAGAACCGCTTATGGTCATGCAATGTAGTGTTGAAGATTTCGGGTCCGGTCAAACCAGATTGTCCACGCAGCAGGAAACACTCGAAACGCTCTTTTCTCCTGTTGAGCCGGAAGCCACCAGTGCCGAGGAATCGCTGGCGTCGGCTATTTCCGCGGAACCGGAAGAGCCTTGGGACGATACTGCATTGGCGCAGGCGAAACGTCGTCGGGACGAAGAAGATGATGATCTCGAAGATGACGAAGATGAAGATGATGATCTCGATGATGATGAAGATGAGGATGAGGATGAAGAGGATGATTTTGAGGATGATGACGTAGGCGGTGCCTACGACGATGATGACCTTGATGATGAAGATGAAGATATCTTCTACGATGAAGATGACGATGATTAACTTCAGCGTTACGAAAGCTTAAAGAAAGCGCGCCGCTGGATCACGGGATTCTGATTTTGGATGATATACGGCCATTGTCTGACGAAATCCGGTCGCTGATTAAATTGGCGGTCCGGGAGGATCTCGGTGATCTCCCGGATGGTGCAGAAAAAGTCGCGGCCCGGCTTGATCGTACCGTTGCGTTGAGCATCCCGCCGGATTTGCTGGCCACCGGTAGAATTGTTGCCCGCCGTGAAGGGGTAATTTCCGGTACGGTGCTGATGGCGGAAATTCTTTCCCATTATGATCTTGGCCTGAAAGGCTTGGCTCTGATTTCTGATGGCGGTACTGCGAAGCAAGGTGCGGTGGTTGCGGAAATCAGTGGTCCGGCGGGCGCTTTGCTTTCTGCGGAGCGCGTGGTGTTAAATTTTTTGGGGCACCTTTCGGGCATAGCCACGCTGACCAGCCAATATGTCCGTGCGGCCGCTCAGGGGGCCGCGGAATCTGGAAAGCCGGTTATATGTGATACCCGGAAAACCACGCCGGGCTGGCGAACCTTGGAGAAATATGCCGTGCGGTGTGGCGGGGGCGTGAACCATCGCATGGGACTTTTTGATGGTGTGATGCTTAAGGACAATCACCTCGCGGCCCTGCGCCGCATGAATGGGGATTATTTATCGTTGGCGGAAATCACACGAAAAGTCCGCTCACAGTTGCCAAAGGACATTGCGCTGTGGCTGGAGGTTGATACCTTGGGACAACTTCAAGAGGCATTGCCAGGTGCCGCGGATTTTATTTTATTGGACAATATGACGCCCGAACAGATGCGGCAGGCGGTGCTATGGCGTGATGGTTTAAAATCCGGTGGGCCATTGCTGGAAGCCTCGGGAGGCGTTACGCTCACGACCATCGCGGCGATTGCCGCAACCGGAGTGGACCGCATCAGTGTTGGTGCGCTGACGCACTCGGCACCCTCACTGGATTTGGCCATGGATTTTATTGAACATGAGTGAATTGAATCCTGATCCCATTCCTGAAACTCACCAATTAACCCATAACACAAGGCACCCGGGCATTGAGTTAATACCTCTGACGCTGCGCGAAGTGCTGGCTCAACAGGGCGTTGATTTAGACATCCAGGCTTTTGTGGAAACCCCTAGTACCAATGACGAATGTTTCGCCGCTGCCGCGCGCGGTGCCGATAAGCCGTTGGCGATTATTGCCAATACGCAAACCAATGGCCGAGGGCGTCGAGGCAATCGCTGGGAGGCCAAGCCCGGGCAGTCGGCGCTTTTGTCGCTGCTGTTGCCCGGACGGGATTTATCGGTAGAGACCTTATCGCTGGCGGCTGGATTGGCCGTTGCGGAGGGTGTTGAAACGCTTATTGGCCGCAACCCTGAACTTAAATGGCCCAACGATGTGTTAATCGATGATCACAAGCTTGCCGGTGTGTTGATTGAAACCCGCCCGAATGTCCCAAACCCGATGCTGACAGATTACGTCATCGGCGTGGGTATGAATGTCATGCAGACAGACAAAGATTTTCCCGGCTCTCTGGCTGCGCGTGCCATTTCTCTTAATATGATTTGTCGTAAGCAATGGGATATCACGGACGTCATTGCCGTTTTGCTCAAGAAACTCGATTTATGGTGCAATCCCCTGGCACGCGGCCAAGAAATTGTGCCCCTTTGGCTGTCGCGTTGTCACATGTTGGAGAAGAATATCCGGGTATCGTGCTCGGGGCGTGTGATTGAAGGAACCGTTGCGGATATTGATCCGCTTGAAGGGCTGATTATCCGGGATCACCATGGCTTGAACCATGCCTGTCTGGCGTCACAAACCACGGTTTTACGTGATTAGCGCCTGCCGTTACTCCGATTGTTTGCGGTTGACGCGGCTTGGAATATCGTTAGCATACCTAAGTGTAAAAAGGCGGACTGTCGATTCGGTACCCATGCGTAATGGGCCGATCCACATGCAGGTGTCAGGCGCATTAACGTAAGAAATGATATTCTTCGTGGTGAATAACCCGCGAATATCATCTTGCCCGGCCCGTTGCACAGTCAGCCCGGATATATCCATTGGCGGCAGGGCGGTTTTATTTGTCATGGCCCTTCCTGCCGACGTTTTAGTGAGTCGTTTTCTTCAAGCTGCGGAGACTTTTTGTGAGTGCTGGCACAGGGACGAATTGGTTTGCTGCTGTGGCGCTGCATTGGACGGGTGGACTGGCTTCCGCCAGTTTTTATCTCCCGTTTCGTGGCGTTAAACGTTGGAGTTGGGAAACCTACTGGCTGGTGGGTGGATTTTTCAGTTGGATCGTAGCTCCTCTGGCGTTTGCCTATTTTCTAGTGCCGGATTTCTGGCAGGCCATTCATACAGCCAGCGCATCAACGCTTTTTTGGACCTACTTTTTTGGGGTATTGTGGGGTCTTGGCGGCCTGACCTTTGGGTTGACCATGCGGTATCTCGGTATTGGTTTAGGCATGGCGATTGCTTTGAGCTACTGCGCCGCCTTCGGCACACTGATGGTGCCGATATATGACGGGCAATTTGGCGACCTGGTCACGCATCTGTATGGTCAAGTCATTCTTCTTGGCGTTTTGGTTTGCCTGGGAGGCATCGCGGTCAGCGGAATGGCTGGTATGTCCAAGGAGCGGGAACTTCCCGAAGATCAAAAGCAAAAGGTGGTCAAGGAATTCAATTTCAAAAAAGGAATTATGGTTGCAACCTTTTCCGGCATTATGAGCGCATGTTTTAATTTCGGAATCACCGCCGCAACACCCATTCAAACAACAACCAAAGCCCTTCTGGCGACGCATCACGCCAATAATATCTGGAACGGATTGCCGTCTTTGATTGTTCTGCTATGGGGCGGATTTACAACCAACTTCATCTGGTGCCTGATCCTGCATTTAAAAAATCGCAGTGGTCGGCAATATGTGGCCGCGACATCCGCACCCGATGAAAACCGCATTGTCACGGGCCTGGATGGCCCGGGATATTCCGAGCCGGTTGGAAATATTGAATTATCCGGTAACCGCGTGCCTTTGTTAAATAATTACACGCTCTCCGCTCTGGCTGGCGTTACCTGGTATCTGCAGTTTTTCTTCTATACCATGGGGCAGACCAAAATGCCTGAAGCGGGCAAATTCTCCGGCTGGACACTGCACATGGCCAGCATCATTATTTTCGCCACGTTGTGGGGAGTTATTCTCCATGAATGGAAGGGTACCAGCAAGAAAACGCACGCCCTGATTACCGGTGGAATTATCGTATTGGTGTCGTCAACGATAATTGTCGGTGTAGGCAACTACCTTAAAAAGCAGTCGCCGGCCAAAGCCGCCAAGCCTTCCGCCGCATTGGTCGTGCCGCAGCATGCCGCATAAGGCCGTTTAGCGCTGGTACAGTGGCAAATAGTGATATGGCACACATAATGCCAGAATGGCCATGGCCGTCGCGTAGGCTTTAGAACCCTGCTGCTCAATGCCATCCGTGGGTGTCCAGGAACCATTGGCATTCTGCAGTTGAATCAAGTCATGGCGAATGGGGCTGTAAATCTGCTGGTAATATTTCCCGCCCAATTGATTCGCCGCCTGGCTGCAATAATAGACCGCATAAAAATAAAAATTCTCTTTAGGTGACAGAGGATGATTTAACAAAAAATCTCCCCCGGCAATGGCCTGCGGTGAATTTCTCTGCCCCATGAGTTCCAATGCCAGAATTCCCGTGCCGGTGCGGGCGCGGCCCGGCGGACCGCCCGGCTGATACGCAAAACCGCCATTGACATTCGCGTCGCGCATCACAAACGCTATGCCATTTGTTATTGCGGCTTGAGGTATTGCCGCACCGCAGTCCGCCGCTCCGCGCAATGCCATGAGTTGCCAGCCGGTGCAGGAAATATCCGCGTCCGTTGCACTGGGCTGATAACGCCATCCGCCGGCAAAATTGCCACGGGAGTTTTTTTGGGCGGCCAGAATCAGCCCCACCGCCTTGGACAATACCTTTCCAATTCGCCTGCGCAGGGCCGGGTTGGCCACGCCATAAGCTTCCGAAAGCATCACCGTGGAAATCCCATGATCGTACATGGTCCCACCAGGTACGGTAATGTATCCACTTGGAAGCTGGTGATCCAATACCCAGTTAATTCCCCGATCAATTACCGTATGGTGTGGTCCGGTTCCCGGTGTGTATCCGCGTGACAGAAATGCCATCACCGCCAGCGATGTTACGGCAGGGCGGTCATTGCCATTGCAGGGAAAGGTCCCGCTGGCTTTCTGATGGTTAGTCAGCCATCGCAAACCATGGGCGATCGCGCTTTTTACATAAATTGGAATAGGGCGCTCGGCACGGATTGCGGGTGCACGGATGGTCATCGCCATCAAAATGAGTCCGGCCGCCAACATCAGCAGCCGCGAACTGCGGATAAACACCAGCCTATTTGATAACGCGAATAAGCGAGTCTCACTCGGCGATTGGTTCTGATGATGGTGCTGCGCTTCCGGGCATTTAATTAGTTCGGATAATGACTGTTTCATAGGTCTCGTTTGTATAAATAGTCCGCATGATCTCAAGGTGCCCGCATTTCCGAAAGCCGAATGTAATAGTCGCGCACCATTCGTTTATAGCCCGAAGGGATGTTCTGGCGGGCGGTGTTCAGCAGTCGCCGTTGGGCCATGGGGCCTAAATTACTCCATTGCGCGGGACTGATTCCCATAGCAAGAACTGGTTTTGGCGGCGCACCAGCGGGGCCACCGGGGCCTGTGATACCGGTTGCATTGCCGCTATTTCCCTGCCCTGCCGCCCCGGGTGCGCCCGCCGCACCCGCTTGGCCCATCCCCTGTCCCATTGCCAAATGCGTACCGCTCCCGCTTCTCGCCGCCCCCGGACTGCCCTGCCCGCCCGGGCTGGTTTGTGTGTTCATGGTTTGCCCCGCCGCCCCCAGTGATTGCGCCGCTTGCTGCGCGGCCTGTTGATTTCCCTGTCCCGCTTGCTGCTGAGCCTGCATGGCACTTTGCACCTGCTGGGCCGCGGACATAATGCGCTGATAGGTGCTGGCCCCGGCTTGGGCCTGTTGCTGCCTGCTTGAGCCCTGATGCGCATTGGCTTGTTGACTGCTAGTTGCGTTACCCTTTGAAGCTTGTTGTCTCTGCCGCTGAATCTGCCCTGCGATCATGTCCTTATATTGTGGCACATCGCGCATTTCCGGCGAGTGCAGGGCACCGTTCAAATCATCCATGGCTATTTGCAGATGTTGCAACGCGGACTGCTGATGTTCCTGGGCCGCCGCGTTATTGGCCTTGGTAATTGCATTTGCCGAAGCCTGCTGTTCGCGATTTCCCGATTGCATCTGCCGCCGTGCCTGCGCCATATCCGAATTCAAATCCGGCGCTCCGGCATGCGTTTGCTGTTCAAGTTGCTTGGCCAACGCTGCGGCCCGCTTAATTTGTTTGGCAATCTGCTGGGCCTTTTGTGCCTGCTGTGTGGGGTTTTGCGGCGGTGCGGATTTCTGGGCCATCAACTTACGTGTCTGTGCGGCCAGTTGATTTTGCCGCTGCGCCAGTTGTGCGGCCTTCGCGGCTAGTTGCCGCAACTGCTCCGGATTATCCGATGGAGAAACGGTGGTTACAACCTGTTGTTGCACGGCCTGATTCATCAATTGGTCGGCACGTTGTAAATAGGATTTCGCCTTCCCCGGATTCTGATCCGCCGCCGCCCGCATGGCTGCCTGGGCCTGGGTCATGGCCGAATTGAGGGCATTGGCTTCAGCGGCGGTCGGCGCTTCATTAAGCATTTTCTGGGCCAGTTTATTCATCGCTGCCGCTGCGTGCTGCAACGTATTGGCTTGCTGCAAGGGTGTGGCAGTGTTGGCGGAATTCGCGGCCTGACCAATATCCGATAATTTGTGTTGGTTTGTCAGTGCCGCTTCATGCGCCTGGCGTTGCCGGGCAGTGGGGGGCTGTGCCGCCGTATTCAAATTTTGTGCAGTTTTCTCAAGGCTTCTGGATATGCCGTTCTGGCCCTCAAGGGCCGCTTGGGCTGCGTGTTGACGGAGGTTGCTTACCACGGAATTCATCACCGGATTATTCGGTAAATTCGGTTGCTGTTGACCGACTGCTTTGGTGGAAGATTCCAGTTTTTGAATGTGCCTATTGAGCGTCTTTTGCTGCTTGGCAAGCTCGGTAAGTTGTTCTCGGGCCGACTGCGCCTGCAACTGCTGCTGAAGCGTTGCGGCAGCTTGTTGTTGGGCCGCAATGATTTTTTCCACCTTGTTTTTTAAATTCGCCACTGTGGGTTGCACTTTCGCGGCCACCGGCGTTTGCAGTGATTTATGTTTCTGCAGCAAGTTGGTGAGTTGCTGGTGTAATTCCCGCTGCTGCCGCCTCACCGCCGGCGAATCGGGTTGCTGGGCCATTTTTTGTGCCACGGCACGCTGTTCCTGCGCCATGGTTTTCAGGCTGTCCGCGAGTTGTTGTTGACCTGCCTGTTGGGCCATCCGCTGCTGAAGTTTCCCCAGGGCCTGCTGTGCCTGTTGCAGATTCTTTTGGGCCGATGCCAGATTGTTACTGCGTTGCGCTGCCTGTTGCGCGGTGGCAAAGCTCGCGGCGGCCACCTGATTAGCGGCCTTGGGCAAGGTGTGCTCAGCCACGGCGGCGGCCTTTTTGGCATTGGCCGAAAAAGCTGAATTTTGTGCCGCTTTCGCCGCAGCCTTCAAATCATCAACGGTCTGTGCAAGATTCTGCTGCACTTGATCGGTCAGACGCTGTTGACCGCCTGACAGCCGCCGATTTCCGGGCGTATGCTGCAAATGGCTGACGCGTTGCTGATCCTGCCTGATATTGTTTTGTGCTTTGGCAATCGTTTTCTTCAGTGCCCGATAGGCCGCCATATCTCGCCGCTGCTGATAACTTTGCTGTAAGTGCCGGTCAATCAGCAATTCATGCAGGGCGGTAAGGGTTTTCTGATGCGCGGGTTGACAGTTATCAATGGCTTCGAGTCGATAAAACAGGACATTGGCATGAGGACGATCGGCGGTTGTAAGTTGATCGGCTACCGAGAGCTTCCATGTTTGTCGGACTTGGCGCGGGTTTTTTATCCCCAGATCAATGCGGTAACGCATCGGTACACTATGACCCACCGTTACAACGGCCTGTACGTTGGATAACCCGAACGCATCGGACGCGTGAAACATGATCGCAATGACATCGTCCGCCCGCACACGCACGCGCCGGGCGGGTTGGATAATATGAATCACCGGCGGTTGATCCGGTACCGCAATGATGGGCCATAGATGGTTGTCGCTGTTTTTTATTCCCTGTGGATTTATCAGATCAATGCGGTAGCTGGTGCTGTACTGCACTGGAAAAGTCGCCTGATATTCCAATCCGGTCAGCTTGGTAAGAGGCAATGGTTGCAGAACTCCCGCCACCGGTGTGCCCATGGCCACAAAGCTTTTTTTTGCCAGCGTTTCCGACGCATGAACAATCAGTTGCACCTCAGTGCCGATGATCGCTTTGATCGAGCCGTTTTTTCCGGCCACGCTGCGGGCCGGCAGGCTGGTGTACGCCGGGAAGGTGTACCTGAGTTCCAATTCGGAAATCCGCGGACGGGCAATAACCTTGGCGCTATACCACGGAGATTGTGCGTTGCCTGATTGCAGTTGATATCGGAATGTTCCCGCGATGTCGGTTAGATTGGCACGGAACACATCAGGCCCGATGCGTGTCATGGCGATCAGCCGTTGCGTTCCGGCGGTATTGGTCATGGTCAAGGTCATTGAACGTACCGGCTTGCCACCCAGCGGTGGTTTTGCGTTGCCCATAATTTCCAGTGCCGCCCCCTGGCCCAGTGTGACGTTTCCTGGTGTTACATTTATTGATAGGCTCGAACCAACCGGAGCGCTCCACGGCGCAAAAATCCGCCGCACGCCTGTGGTCACGGTTTGCGGAAACAAGGGCCAGAGAATCAGCCATGCCAAAACGGCCGGTGCGCAGTAGGCTGCCCATCGGATCATGTTTTTTGTGGATAGAACCGTGTGCAAGTTGATCCGCAGTGTATGTTCCTGGGCCTGCATAATCACATGGCGCACCATTTCCGGAGATGCGTGTTCCACCGGTGGGGGGCTTTGCGAAAATTCAACAGCGCTGATGATCCGCTCTTCATGCTCCGGCTCCCGCTTTTCCACCATTCCCGCTGCCGATTGCAAATTCACTTCGCCCAGCGCCGGGCGCAGCAGCCAGACCGTTGCGGTGATCATCCCGCACCATGCCGCCAACGCCATAATCCATCGCAGCGCCAGCGGCATCATTGGTGAGCCACCGAGCAGCAATACCACCATCAGGGAAATAAGCAGGCTTATCAGAATCGCCTTGAACAAGGCACTGGTTATTTGCAAACGCCGATGCCGTTTGGCCACATGAGAAAGCGATGTGGCAATATCCATCGGCAGCGTGCTGGATGCCTCCAGACTGGCTTGATGTATATTTTCCGGCATGGTCAAACCTCGCCAACAACAGAAGAAAGCCAAAACCGTCTTCCGTACCTCTCATATTGTACCCATTGACAACACAAATTGGGATTCTCTCGCCTCTTGCTATCCATCGCAAAGCGCATGACAATACCGTCAGACCCTTCGGCCGCTTGGCGCTAGTGAGTATTGGAGGCTGGCTATGCCGCGATGTCCTGGTTGTTTTGTAATGCTGACCATGAGCAATTATGGCGGCGTGAACGTCAAGACCTGCAACAGTTGTTTCGGTACATGGATTTCGCGCGTGAGTCTTATGCACATCGTGCGAGCTGTGGAACCACCCGATGCCGGCCCGGAAACGCCGTCGCTTAAAGATTTGGCGGCGTTGGTAATTGAAGGGCATAACAAACGCCCCTTTCCCTGTCCGGATTGTCGCCAGCAGATGACCATGGATCGTCTGCATCCGATGATTCCCATTGATATGCAATTTTGCGGAAAGTGTTGTTATGTCTGGCTGGATGTGGGCAAACTGGCCATGACCCAACGGTTATATCATGAACTGACCAACAGCATGGATCCAAAAATTGTTGAAATTCGCGAACGCTATGCCCTGGCCAGTTTGGGAATGGAAATACAGAAAGAGCGAATTCAGGCGGTTGGGAATTCCACAATTGCCGGGATGGGTCGGGCGGCAGGATTTCCAATGTCCTATGGCACCGGCGGCGGGTTTGATCTCAACACGCTTGTGGGGATGCTCGACTTTTAACTGCTTATCGCGGGTAGCCAGATGAAATTCGCTGTTATCGGAATTAACCATGGGCATATCTATGGACAAGTCGAGGGGCTGTTATCGCTGCCTGGCAGTGCGTGCGCCGGCGTTGCGACAGATCAGCCGCAATTGCTGGAAGAATTTTCCCGCCGGTTCCCGGAAATTCCCATTCGTACCAGAGAATCCATTCTCAACGATGCCTCGGTTGATCTGATCGCTTCTGCTGCAATTAATTCCGATCGCGGCCCTTTGGCGGTCGAGGCGCTGTCGCACGGCAAACATTTCTTTGTGGATAAACCGCCATTGACCGACCTTGCCCAATTGGAACCGCTGCGCCGGGCGATAGCAACAAGTGGGAAGCTGTTTTTTGTCTATTACAGCGAACGGCTAAGTAATCCATTTGATCAGCAGGCCAAAGCGATTTATCAGCAGGGGGGTATTGGAGAATTGGTGCATTTAATGGGCCTGGGGCCACACCAACTCAACCGAGACATTCGTCCTGATTGGATATGGAATCCTCGGCAATATGGCGGCGTGATAAACGATCTGCTCTCGCATCAGGTGGATTGGTTTTGCTGGTTTACAGGTCAAAAAATTAAGCAATTCAGCAGCCGGGTGGGTCAGTTTGGCGCTGCGCCGGAACGAGATTTCGATGATTTTGGCGATGTCACGGTTACGTCGGAAAATGGAATCACCGGTTACTTCCGGGCGGACTGGTTTACCCCGGGAAATAGTCCCGTCTGGGGGGATGTGCGCGGATTAATAGTCGGAACCCGTGGCACGATCGAAATTCGCCGTATCATTAATTTAGGCGCTGTCGATGCAACCGATTCTGGTCCGTGCATGATTTTTACAAATGATCAACGCGGTCCGATGCGCATAATCGCGGATAAGCAGCCCCTCTCCTGGCCGCAACAGATTGCCTCTTCGCTGCGTATCGGAAAAAACGAGCTTAACGATCCGGAAATGCTGCTGCATGTTATGGAAACAACCCTGCGCATGCAGTGCCAGGCTATTCGCGTAAGATAAAACATGCGCGACTTTTCTTGCCGGAACGCAGCTTTGGTTTGTCAACACGGTTGTTTGTTGCCGGGCCTGATGCGCGTTAAGCTTTCAATATTCCTAAGCCGCCAACGGCGTGTTTTAGCCGGTGATGGTTCCAGGGATACCATCTTTTTAAGGAGTTGTGTATGTCGCTATTCCAAAAAGTTCGCGGTGAATTCATTGACATTATTCAATGGACAGAACCCGCCGGCAGTGATTTTCTGGCTTTCCGGTTTGAGCGCTACAACAATGAAATAAAAATGGGGGCCAAGTTGACCGTGCGCGAAGGGCAGGCCGCCGCTTTTGTCAATGAAGGTAAACTCGCTGATGTCTTCGGTCCCGGCATGTACACGCTTTCGACTGAAAATATGCCAATCTTGTCTACCCTCAAGGGGTGGAAGTATGGCTTTGATTCCCCGTTCCGGGCGGAAGTGTATTTCATCGCCACACGGCAATTTACCGATTTGAAATGGGGCACTCCAAATCCGATTATGCTGCGCGATGCGGAGTTTGGGGTGGTGCGAATCCGTGGCTTTGGTACCTACGCCATGCACGTAAGTGACCCGGCGGTGTTTCTCCGCCAGCAGATTGCCACCAATCCCGCTCTGGAAACAGTTCAGGTTTCCGGACAGATTCGCGATACGATTGTCAGCCGGTTTACCGATACGCTCGGCGAGTCACATATTCCCGCACTGGAACTCGCCGGCAACTATGACAAATTAAGCAAACTGGCATTGGAAAAAATCAAGGCTGACCTCGCTACGCTGGGAATTGAATTAACGCTTTTCTACATTGAAAATATTTCCCTGCCGCCGGAAGTCGAGCAGGCCATGGATACCCGCACAAAAATGGGGGTTCTCGGCGATATGAATCAATACACGCGCTTTCAAGTGGCCACGGCCATACCTGAGGCCGCCAGCAATCCCTCCGGATTCGCCGGGATGGGCGCGGGAATGGGGGCCGGTGTTGGAATGGGCATGGTCATGGGGAATCAAATGGGCTCGGCAATGAATGCGGCTGTCGGCACGCCGCCGCCGGTGCCCAAAACATCCTCTTATTTTGTCGCTGCCGATGGCAGTCAAACGGGTCCTTTTGACATGACGACTCTGGCCGGTAAGATAAAATCCGGTGACATCAAGCCCGGTACTTTAGTGTGGAAGAATGGCATGGCTGACTGGGCTGCCGCGGAAACAATCGATGAAATTAAATCCCTGTTCCCGGTTCAGCCGCCGCCGCCGCCGCTGCCGCCCACGCACATATAGTCTTGCACCTATTACGCCAAATTTACCGGCATGATGACATAAAGAAAATTTGGGCCAGCCCGAAGCAGGCCTGGCTTAGCCGCGGATTTAAGTTCCAGCGTCACTTCATCGGTGGGAGCCACCTTTAAAGCGTCCAGCAGATACTGCGGATTAAAACCGACGTCCAAGGAGTCGCCGAGAAATTCAATCGGCATTTCGACCTTGGCTTCGCCGACATCGGGCGAGCGGCCTGAAATCGTCAACACTTTGGTGGCAAAATTAAGCCGCACCGATCGCGAGTCGTCGTTGGTCAGCAACGCCGCGCGACGAACCGCGCTTTGCAGCCGATCTCGATTCAAACTGGTTTTACGGTCACAATCTTTGGGAATCACATCTTGATATGGAGGAAATGCGCCCTCCACAAGCAATGCGCTGAACGTGGCCGTGGGTTGAGAAGCTGTTTTTGGCTTGTCGGCGTCCGCTGGAACTTCGGCGGGCAAGATGCGGCCAAAAATTTTATTCTCACGGAATTGCAGTTCGACGGTGTTTTCCCGGGTGGTCAGCAGCCGCTCAATCAAGGCCAGTGCCTTGATCGGTACCACCGCTGAAACATCTTTGCTTTCACCGCCATGGGTTTCATCGCGCGTTTGGGATAACCGGTGGCCATCGGTGGCCACCAACGAAAGCTTTTTGCCCTTGCGTTCAAACAGCACGCCATTAATGGCGTACCGGCTCATCTCTTTGGCGGCGGCAAAGCGCGTGCGATCCAACATGTCTTTTAACGCCCCGGCGGTAATGGAGAAATCGGCTTCGCCTTCAAATCCGCTGATCGGGGGAAATTCTTCCGGATTAAATCCCAGCAGTGTAAAGGTGCTGTCAGAGCCTTTGATGGTCGCCTTTTCACCTTCTGTATCCAGCGTGATGGTTTCATCCGGAGAATTATTGACAATTTCGCTAAGCTTCCCCGCCGGCAAGAGAACATTGCCTTCCTGGCTTATTTCAACCTGCGAAATAGTTGTTTCCAACGTCATTTCTAAATCGGTGGTGACCAGCCGAATCGCCTTATCGCGGCCATTGGACACCGTGCTGATCCGCACGCATGACAGTACTGGTTTCGGGGAACGGGTTGGCACAACGCTGCAGGCTAACGCGAGTACTTCCACGAGGGCTTGACGATGCACGATTGCTTTCATGCTTTTATTTCCTGGTACAGGGTTCTCAACTTTCAACACACTAACGCAATGGCCGGTTAAGTCCGGCCCATCGCGCAAAACGATTATCGGGAATAGTAATATCCAATGGCCAAAACGACAACACTGCTGGAAAATCCTTGCGGAAAAATCTACGATCCGTTTATCTCCCGTCGCCGGGGCGTTACATCAATGCCTGTGTGATGGTCTGCGAAAGCAGATAATCAGGGAAGGTCCCGGGATTGTTTACTCCGCCGCCCATGCCGTTTGAATTTGCGCCGCCATATTGCAAGCCATAGGCAAATACATAGTGAGCATTGGTCCAACTATTCTCGGCAATCATCCGTTCCGCCACGCGGTTGGCCCGTTTCAAATCCTGGCTCCATAACCCCCGTGTCGATATCGTCGTTCGTTGAAGTGCATCGCCAAAATCGGACGTTTCTGGCTAAGGGGCCGCCAAGAAATAACGTTTACAAATATGACGCCGGGATTTTGGCGTCTGGCAAGACGCCCGCGAGGAGCATATCCACATGGATACGTAACGAGCGGGCAACGCGGCCAGAGGTCAAAAGACCAAGTCAGAATGGAAAGGTTATTTCTTGGCGGCCCCTAACCCAACCTTCGCACTTTGGCACAAAAAAAGGCCCTGGCGTTCAACCAGGGGAAAAAGTCTGTACCATAAACTCATGGGAACTCAGGGATTTGTTACCTCCATGTGCGGTGCCAAGGCCGCCAATTGACTGGCGTAAATCTTGGGTGGCGGCTGTTCCGGAAGATGCAGCCCCAGCTTATCGAGCAGCAGTTGCTGCTCCGGTTGCGGTTGAGTATGACGGGCCA
>Ga0080006_1138812_pt1 | contig 46686 bp, 43 predicted proteins | sample RS3BMetagenome_FD_69209 | JGI IMG/M metagenome (GOLD analysis project Ga0080006, IMG submission 69209) | Ferric oxide microbial mat and aquatic microbial communities from Rainbow Spring, Yellowstone National Park, USA - RS3B (SPADES... ... | reverse complement strand
CGGCTTCTTTGAGAGCCTATCGTACGAAAGCATCGATTGGCAGAAAGGAGAGAGAGCAGAAAGGGTTGAAGGTCAACGACCGTGCACAATCAGCTAAAATCTCAATTACGCCTAAGGTCTATTATTCGAAAAGGTCTTTTCTGGCATCAATCCACCGATCAGAGTGGTTGGAAGGCTCTACAATCTCATTTCGGAGGGCCAAGTAACCAGAAACATTCAGATCGAAGAGATGACTCAGCGGAATATGGGGCTCAATATAGGCTCAGTAATGTGTTCTTACGACATGTCAAAGATATCCGAACAAATACAGATATCTTGGTTCTTACCTGTCTTAAAGGAACATCACGCCCTAGTTACAGCACCAGGCGGACACAAGGGAATTGGCTTTTATATGCGCGATTGAACGATGTTTACACGATTGTCATCGCCCATTCATGTGGGTACATTTAAAAGACAGCGCATCGGCGAAATTAACAATTGGACGACGTTTCCTTCCCGGCGATCTCCACCGAGCAATCATTTCAGCGATTGTTTGCTGCTTCACTAGAAGAAAGTTTGCGACATATGTTGGGTGAAAAGGCCGCCGTGGCTGCGATAAGGGTGATGAGATTGAAGGATGTAGATGAGAAACCCGAGCAGACGCTTTTGAAAATGAGGCGACTTTTTGGCTCGGGGAGTCAGGTGATAGAAAGGATCGCAATAAAAGAGTTCTTCATCAAGCTGGGAGTACCTTGGAACGAGGACGAAAGTTCGAACATATCAGTAATGGTCGGTATCGCGAGAGAATCCTTTGAGAGGCTTTATCCACCCAAATCATAACGGCCCAAACAATTTTGCGTCGGTCAGTTACTATAGCTATATCGAGCTTTGGCCTATGCAAAGATTCATGGGTACGCCTGATATATCATGGGATAACTTCTCACCAGCTCGATATTTAAGTGAAGGACGTTTACGTAAGGTTGACCGGATATCCATGAATCCCACGGAACATTTCTGTTTATGAGATCTTCAAGTTGTTTCATTGGTATACCTGTTACGTTGTGAATTCTCACAGCCTGCAAATAGGCATCCTGAATCGTTATATCGGGGTCCACCCCGGAGGCGGAGTCATTTCTTGGATGAAAGAAAGCAGGGCTTGTGAAGGGTTGAGCGATAAGATTCGAGCCAACCAGCCTCCCGTCTGCCGAAACAAGCTCGCCATTGGCCTGATAGGGCATCGAAATCTGTGCTACGACAGTTACCAGAAGCGGAAAGAACAACCCGCATATAAGTAGCGATATAATGGTAATCCTGAGGGCGACCATTCTTCCCTGTTTCTTTCCTTTAACGGTGGTCATCAGATCAGCAGAGTCAGAACCATTTGACATATCCTTCTTCAAACCCCCAAACCTACAGCAGTTAGGAGAATATCGATCAACTTGATTCCTACAAACGGTACAACTACCCCGCCAAGACCGTAAATCAGAACGTTCTTCAGGAATATCGTCATTGTATTTGATGGTCTAAACGTTACACCCTTCATTGCCAGCGGTATGAGCAGGGGGATTACAATCGCATTAAATATGAGGGCCGAGATTACGGCTGTATGTGTTCCTAGTCCTAGCACATTCAACGCTTGGAGCTGTGGGACCGTAGAAAACATGACAGGCACTATGGCAAAGTACTTGGCGACATCATTCGCAATGCTGAACGCGGTCACCGCCCCCCGGGTCATGAGCAACTGCTTCCCAAGCATAACAACATCTATTATCTTCGCAGGATTTGATTCCAGATCCACCATATTGGCCGCCTCCTTGGCCGCTTGGGTTCCCGAGTTCATTGCCAACCCGACGTCCGCGGCGGCAAGTGCGGGCGCATCGTTGGTTCCATCCCCAATCATGGCCACAACCCTTGTCTGCGCCTGTTCCTTCAACACGATGTGGTACTTGTCCTCCGGCTTCGCCTGTGGCACGAAATCATCTATTCCCACCTCACTGGCGATACTCTTCGCTGTGAGTGGCTGATCCCCGGTGATCATCAGCGGCCTTATGCCAAGCGCCTTCACAGCCTCTATCTTCTCCTTTATACCCGGCTTGATCACATCCTTTAACCTGATAAGCCCAATCAACTTGTCATCCCTTGATATCGCCATAGCAGTATCGCCAGCCGATGAAATCGATTCCACCAACCCTTCAAATTCTGGAGGAAGCTCATGACATCTGCTCTTCACGGCGTCCGGAGCCCCCTTGATTATCTCCTCTTCATGTGCTACGTAGCCCGGCTGGTCCACACTCTCCGCAAACTTCTTTCTGAACCTCAGCCTCTGGCCTATGTCCCTTGTACCCTTTGAAAGAGCTATGCTCCCGCCGACGTATAGTTTTACACCGCTCGTTCTAGTACTGGCAGAAAATTCGTACACTTCTGCCAGCGCGAGTGCATTAAGGTCTTTCGGTATGTACCCTTTATCGGATGCCAATCTTATTATGCTTCTACCTTCAGGGGTGTCATCGTACCATGAAGCAAGAAATGCTGCTTCACCAACATCCTTCTCGGTGTACCCATTTAGAGGTATGAACTCGACAGCTTCACGGCTTCCAACAGTTATTGTCCCTGTTTTATCTAACAGTATTGTGTCAGTGTCTCCTGCAGTTTCGATCGCCCTGCCAGACTTCGCGATAACCTTCTTTTCATGTAACCTAGTCATCCCCGATAGCCCGATGGCCGGCAGCAAGGCCCCAATTGTTGTAGGAAGCAGGCAAACGTATAACGCCAGAAGAACAGACAGGTCCACACCAAGCCCGAGTACGACGGACAGCCCCAGCAGAGACGCCACCACGATACTGAATATGACAGTCAGTCCGAGAAGCACAACTGTTATCGCTTGTTCGTTGGGTGTCTTCGGCCTCTTCGAGGACTCCACAAGACGTATCATCTGATTGATATATGACGACTCCGGATTCGTGGTGACTTTGGCGACTAGGCTATCGCTAACCACTCTGGAACCGCCGATAAGTGGATCGGAAGGGGCCTTCCTTACTGGGGTCGATTCTCCTGTCATTAGGGATTCGTCCACCATCGCTATCCCTTCCAGCACCTCCGAATCGATAGGAACAACATCACCCTTCTCTAGGAGGATGACATCTCCCGTCTTCAGCTGACTCGAAGAAATATGAATCACCCTTCTTTCCCAGCCTTCTGTGATAACCTTCTTGCAGGGCACCTCTTCCTCCAACTTCCTCAGGCTGTTTGCTGTGTTTCTTGCCTGTCTTTCCGCTATTGCATCTGAAAGGGTACCGAACCAGACCGTCATCAGAAGAATAAGAGCAACTATAGAGTAGAACCCTCTCTCGCTCCTGCTTGCGACGGTAGGGAACGCCTGCGGATAAAGTGCCATCCCCAAAACAAGAAAGAAGCATAACTCCACTACTAACATAACAGGATTTCCAAGTAGCCTCTTCGGATTGAGCCTCAGGAAAGAATCGAAAATCACCCTTTTTGAAACTGTCCTCTCGGGATCAGAAGAAACAGACTTCAAATCACTCATGATCTAACCCTCCTCATCTCTTTAGCCTCCCCACCCTGAAGCATGACCCTGCAGGTAAGAAAGAATGGGGCCGAGCACAAGTACTGGAAAGAATGTGAGAACGACCAAAAGTATTATGCTGGCTATCAGCACAGCAGAAAAAGCGATACTGCTTGTCTTCAACGCCGATTCCGAAGCTCTCCTCCTTCCTATCATGGAACCACCCAGGGCAAGCAAAATCGCCATAGGAGCGTATCTTCCTACGAACATCACCACGGCTGTTGATAGGTTGAAGAAGGGCGTGTTTGCAGAACTCCCAAAGAAGTCAGACCCATTATTTGCCGCTGCACTTGTGAACTCATATAATACCTTTGTAAAACCGACAGCATCGGTTCCAGCGCCAACAGTTGCAGCAGCCCCCGTGGCGTATGCAAGAACTGTTGGAACAAGAATTATGATCGGATGAACAAGGAAGGCTAGCATCACCAGCTTAACGTCTTTCGCGGTTATCTTGATCCCTAGGTATTCGGGGGTGCGTCCGGACATGAGACCCACCAAAAATACTGTCATCACTATGTACATCAGCATATACATCAACCCTACGCCCACCCCTCCTGGCGAAGATTGCACCAGCATCCCGACAAAACCTGCCAGTATCGCCAGCGGATTCATGGAAGAAAGCGAGGAGTTAACTGACCCTGTGGTCATTGCCGTTGTGGTTACTGTCCAAAACGTGGAAAAGAAACCACCAATTCGGGTCTCCATCCCAGCGGCTAGGGTTGTAGCTGGTATGAAAGCCAACGCTAGGTCAATGATATAAATGCCGTACGATCCCACAAGTACAGGCCTGCTCTCCTTTCTGCTGCCGAGTAACCTGCCGTACACGAATATCAACGCGGTAGGAATCAACATCATAAGAAGCAGTTCGAATATATCAGAAACGGGACTGGGGTTCTGGAATGGGTAGGCAGAGTTTGCGCCATAATATCCGCCACCGTTTGTGCCTATCTGCATTATGGAAACCAGGGAAGCCACGGGGCCAACGAGGATCGACTCTGTGGCCCCCTCAACTGTTCTAACAGTGAGGTACCCGCCGAGCGTTTGAGGCACCCCCATCGCGACGAGTGCGATTGACGCCGCAAAACAGAGAGGGAGAAGTATTCTTGTTATTGTCCTGACGAAATCCACATAGAAATTGCCCACATCCTTGCTTCCGCTCATAAAACCTCTTACCATCGCTATTGCAACACAGATTCCCGTAGCCGCTGATGTGAACTGCAGAAACTGAATCGCTGTCATCTGACTGAGGTATGATAGGGTGGTCTCACCGTTGTAATGCTGCAGATTTGTGTTGGTGGCGAACGAGACAACTGTGTTCAAGGCTAAGTCCCACCTCAACCCCCGAAATCCTTGCGGGTCGAGTGGCAGGTAACCTTGAAACACCAGAATGAGGAAAGCCACCCCCATCTGAGCCAGGTTTACCACGATCGCAGAAAGGAAGTATTCTCGCCAACCCATTCTTCGATCAGTATCTACCCCCCCTATTCTGTAGATCCATCCCTCAACCGGATTGAATATTTTGTCGAGCCTGCTGTGGCCGAAGGTGAAAACATTAACTATGTAAGGTGCTAGCGTTCGGCCAAGAAGCACGGCTGCTACAATTATAAGTACAGCGGCAAGAAGCTGTCCAGCATCTATCAAATACACCTGAACCTCTATCTATGATAAGGTACTTCATATTAGGCTCCATCGGTAGAAATTAGGCCTTTGTAGCAACCGGCTGGGATTGTGGTTGCTGCTGTGGCTGTGGCTGTGGCTGACCGTTGCCATTTCTTGGACCCTTGTGAGTGTGAAGCACAATAGAACTCACAGTACTCTTTACACCCCTTATCTTCATAATCTTGTTCTTCAGTATGTCTCTAAACTCCTCTATGTCGTTAGCCGAAACAAGGGTTACTATATCGAATTCACCAGTGACTTCGTACAGCTCCCTCACGTTTTCTATCTCATACAAGGACCGTACGACCTGGTCCATGTTCGGCGACTCCACGAATATATCTACGAACGCAAGTATTTGTGACATGGCACCTCATCGTACCTTCTGCGACCTCGTTTTACGGCAAGTTAATATGCATTGCGGGTAAGATTAAACTAAAGCTTCATCATTACAAATAGACCAACTGTGGTATGAATTGAGTTTAGCAGGTATTGAATACTTCGAAGAGTCAAAACCGCCTATCTATCTTCCAGAACTTCGTGTCCCAATTTGCCGAATCTACGCGGGATCAGCTCAGGAAGCTGTACAAGGCACGTTCCTGATAGAATAAGAATCATCCCCGTTCCCATCGTCAGCGTGATTCCCTCTCCAAGGAAGTACCATGAAAGAAGAGCTATCTGAGCGAGCATGGTGTTCTGCAGCACTGACATTTCAAACGCTGTAAGCACCTTGAGTGACACATTCCAGAGGTAGAAAGCAAATGCGGTATTTACGAGTGAAAGCCAAGCCAGTATAAGCCAATCATCAAGGTTCATCGTTACCGAACCACCCTCCGCAGCTCCTGTAACAAGTAGAATTACACTACCTATGCTCATCGTAATGGCGGTGAAACGTAGAGCACCGATCCTCTCGGCCACTCCTGTCGTTCTCAGAAGAACTAAATATATCGCCCATGAGAAGGAACCCACCAGAACTACGAATACACCGGTCACTTCTCCCCTCAAAGGCTGACCATGGAGAAAGGTAAACAACCCCGCAAAGACGATTAGAAGCCCTAATAGCTGAATCTTGACGGGTCTTTCCCTCATGATAGGATACGAGACAGCAAGGACAAACACAGGCGTCATATTTTGGAGGAACGCTGTCATATCGGTTGAGAGAAGCCCTATACCAACGTACTGGGATCCCTGCGCTATCGCGTAACCCGCAACGGCCATGAGTATCATCAATGGTATATCTTTTTTCGCTATTCTGACATTTCCATTTCCCTGGAATACCGTGCCAATAAGAAGAACTATTGAAGCGATTCCATACCTATAGGCTGCAAAATCAAGCGGGGGTACCTGGGAAAGTCCAAATTTGATTAATATGAACGAAGTTGACCATAGGAAGGTTACGAGGATCGACGTCCCTTCCGCCACTTCTTGTTTTAACCTCAAGCGGAATGCTCTTTACTCATCTTTTGTTATATATACTGTTTTGAAGGTTGAAGTGTTCGCGCCAATTCATGTCCGCAAACTGATATCTGCTTAAATATAGGAATACACAAAGTATAGGATTGAATTGACATCAACACAAATCACTCCTGACAAGGTGTTGGACGTCAGGGGTATGATGTGTCCAATGCCAGTAGTCAAGACGGGGACAGCAATCAAAGAAATCCAAATCGGGCAGGTGCTGGAGGTTTTAGCGACCGACCCAGGTTCAAAACCGGACCTTACAGCCTGGGCAAAGATGACCGGCAACGAGTTGCTCCAGGTGGAGGAGATGGAGGGCTCTCCTAAGGTGTACAAGTTTAGGTTCAGACGTACAAAGTAGCTCGATCGTCAAGATTAATAGACAAAATCTCAAGGGTGACACTGGATTCATAAAGCTGCTTTGTAACCCCTTCTAAGACAAAGTGTTCTCTGGGATGTATATTAGGGACCCCCTTTTTACCCACCTTAGCGTTCAATATGTCATTCAAGACAGGAGAATACCGCACACAAATGTGCGCAAACACTAATAATCATCTTACAGATGTCGTTTATGCCGTTGATCTCCAATCAATATGAAATCTCGAAGTTAGCAGAAGAGAGGATATCTAAACTAAAGAAGTTATGTGAGCCATACTGGAGAAAACTCCCTGAACACTCCTTCATAAAGGCGGTTGAAGATGGAAGAATAACATTGGACCAGTTCAAAGGTTACTATACACAGTGGGGGAAGGTGATTGGAGAACTGATCCTCACTCTTTATTCAAACACCTTGAGCAGATTCAACTCAATTCTTATGAAGCACACTGATCTTCAAAAGATGGTTGTTGAACATATGGAGGAGGAACTGTCACATCAGGACCCTGAGGGTGTTTATATGGCTACTGCAAGAGCGCTCGGAATCAGGTATAACGACGTGGTGGAATCGAAGATCATCCCTGAAATGCAGGCCTATCTGAATTGGGTCGTAAAATTATCCTACCAGGGAACATTCGCCGAGATCAGGGCAAGCTCCTTGGCTAATGAGGGCTGCCTTAGCGCCGTTTCAGGGGCGTTGGCACCAGCCATCATCAAGAGTTTCGGCTTAAGTCAGGATCAAGCTGCTTACTATGTGGAACATGGTCCCGCTGATAAGAAGCATGTTGAAGTTAATGCATATGTTTTGGGCAGATTGATCGACCTAGGCATTGCTGAAGAGAGACCGGGGTATGGGATTGAGTATTGTGCCGAGACAATTTGTAAGACAAACTTTTTGATGCTGGATGGCGCCTACAAAGCTTTCATCAAGGGGTAAAGAATTCCCCGTACATCATCAAAACACACTTAAAATCTAAACTTAAGGAATGAGACATTGATTTTATCCAGTGGCTTTTGTACACAGAATGATGCCTGGGCTATTTGAAACGGAAGTTATTGTCCGAAAGCGGAGTCATAATTTTATTGTATACATCTGTGCGCATATGTTAATATTTGACGTACTAAACTCATAAGAACTTGGACCCGAGTTGGAGCAGCCCACGATAACCTACTCAGATTCGGAAAGAAGAAGGACACTCCTGGCTGTGTTTGTCGGCTACATGTTTGACGGTTACGACCTGCAACTGATAAGCTATCTGTTACAACCGATGAGTGTTAGCTTAAGTACCAGTGTTCCGGCCTTGGCTCTTGCTGTAACCTATTCGTTGATAGGTTCCGTCATAGGCGGCTTTTTCTTCGGTTGGCTCGCAGACATCGTTGGCAGAAAGAGGACTCTGCTCCTGACCATAGCTACATTCGGGGTGTTTACCTTCGCCACTGGCTTCGTCACAAACATAACTGAAGTATATCTGCTTCGATTCTTGGCTGGGCTAGGGATCGGGGGTGAATGGGGGATCGGATTCTCAATGCTCAATGAAGCCTGGACAGAAAAGACTAGGGGTGTCACTGGCTCCGTACTGGCGAGCATGTATCCTTATGGTCTCCTTCTTGCAGCGGTTACGACCGGAACTCTGCTAGGTGAATTCGGGGGTGCACTGGGCTGGAGATACTCATTTATGGTAGCCGGCCTTCTTTCGCTGGGGCTTCTGTCTCTGAGATTCCTTTTGCCAGAATCCAAGATGTGGAGCGCTTATATTCAAGCAAAAAGAGCGAAGACACTACCCCAAGGGTACGATACTAGAGCACCCGTTTCCCAGATATTTTCAAGGACGTTCAGAGCAAAGACCGTACTGATTTCCCTCCTTAGCATCTTTGCCCTGTTCGGAGGATACTCGATGATAGTGTTTGTACCGAGTTATCTTGGTGCGAAGGGACTACATATCCCTGTCTCCGACTATACCATCATGATATCTCTTGCACTTTTCCTTGGAACCCCCGGTTACTGGGTTGACGGGTACTTAGCCGATAAACTGGGCAGAAGGAAGGCGTCATGGATATTCATTACAGGACTCCTTCTAACTCTGGTTTCTTTCTTTTACGAAGTTCTCATTCACCCAGTTTATACTGATTTGCTTCATTTCCCGCTATTCTATATTTTGATACTTTTCAACTTCTTTCAAGGCTATTTCGGACACCTCGGCGTTTGGTTCGGAGAGTTGTTCCCCACTAAGATCAGGGCGACGGCATCGAACTTTGCCTTTGTCGTAGCCGGCAGGGGGGTCGGGGCTGGGTTGGCTCCGATCCTTATTCCAATGCTTGCGCTACAGGTTGGAAGCTACGGCTTGGCTATGACTGCGGGCGGGATCATTGGCGCTGCGGTTGCCTTATTGTTCACACTTTTGATTACTGAAACCAAGGGGACGGTCGTGACTCCACTTTGATCAGCCGGTAGTTCACAAACTCACTTCAGGTAAAAGAACGAAGGTACGATTCGTTAGCTGCACACAAAGATAGATGTATAAGCAGGGCTTTTGTTAATAATAGCAGACGATTTCTCATGATAGAATCTACATATCGTTTTATTTCGAACATTTATGGAAAGAACCACTTTGAATTGGACAAACCATTCATTTCCCTTCTGGACTACTTCAAGTACGATTATTCCAAAACCAACCTTTCCTCGTTGGGCGAGTTTGCAGGCAGGGATGTGTACGAATGCGCCGATTACATAGATAAACTTGGTAAACCAAAACTCATCATGTGGTCTTTGGATGGTGAAAGGGTTGATCGTGTCTGGCTGGACCCCTCTCAGAGAATGTTGCTTGAAAGGCTGGTCAAGGATTACGGTGTCAACAGTGGGCCATACACAAATGGAGATTGGTTTCATTACTTTTCATCCATCTACCTCATAGGTGACCCAGGAATAGCCTGCATACTCACCGTTACTAATCAGACTGCCTATGCCATATTCAAATACGGGGGTGGGGACACGAGGAGATTTCTCCCTTTCCTGGTTGGAGGTTCTGGTGTAAAGGGGGAGCTGATGTTTGGTGCCACCTGGTTTACAGAAGTTCAGGGAGGAAGCGACCTGGGTTCTAACCTCGTCGAAGCGGAAAAGGATGGAAATTACTGGAGACTCGATGGGAACACAAAATACTTTTCAAGTAATGCAGGGCTTGCAAACCTGGCCATAGTAACAGCAAGACCCCGTGGTGCGAAGCCAGGGGCAAAGGGAATAGCGCTCTTCCTAGTTCCAGAGTTTGATTCTCATGGACGAAGAAACTTCAGTGTAAGGCGTCTCAAGGATAAGAGTGGAACCGTAGCTGTTCCAACCGGCGAGGTCGAATTCAAAAGGTCGTATGCCTTCCTTCTCGGCGAACCTGAAAAAGGGATCTACTACACTTTGGAAAACCTGATGGTATCCAGGTTATCAAATGCGGTAGGTGCACTCGGGATAGCCCGAAAGGCATACCTGGAGACATACTATTACACCAAGAAGAGAAGGGCCTTCGGCAAACATCTGGTGGAGCATCCATTGGTTCAGAGGGACCTGTTAGAGATGGAGGTTTACATCGAAGGCACAATGGCTGTTACCTTTAGGGCAATAAATGAATTTCAGAATACCTACTTGGAAAAGCCTCCCTACACCGAAAGATATCATTACGCAAGGTTGCTGACACATATCTCAAAGAATCTTACAGCGGATATGGCTGCGAGTGTAACAAAGACAGCGATGGAATTGCATGGGGGTATAGGCTTCCTGAGCGAATTTCCGATTGAGAGGTGGCATAGAGAGGCTCTGATCACGCCGATCTGGGAGGGCCCAAGCAACGTACAGGCGCTGGATATGCTGGAAGTGATAGTGAAGAAAGACGCCGGGGTCAGTCTTCTAAAGGATGTTGAAGCATATGCAAAGGATATACAAGCTGGCAGAGCGCAAGAACTCTACAGCCTATCTCTTCAAAGGATAAGGGATACCCTCGATCTCGTGAAAGGTCTTGATGAGGAAGAGGCTCAGTTCCATGCGAAGGATATTCTGGAAAGACTTGGGCACCTATTTGCTGTAACCGCCCTTGTTCATATGGCCAACAGTCGGAATTCAGGGAGATTCTTGTCGATCGCTCAGGTATATTACGATAAGTTTGTCGAGAGAACATTCCCTAAAAAACTAGACGCTCAAAGGATATCAGAAATAGTGGAAGTGGATAAACACGCCAATAGCTTATGAAGATTGATATTCGGAAGTGAAATTTTGGATTTCAGGAGTTCATCTTTGTTGATGATATCCCGGTCGCGAGCGTTGGAAAAATAGAAAAGAAATTGCTGAAGGAAAGATATGGTGACTGAGCAGGCAGATACAGAGCCCATTTCAAAAGTGAGAACATTTGTCTAATAGAATTGATGAGCCGAATCTTGACTTGTCCATGTAACCTGGGCTGGCGAAGGAAGAACTGCACCTCGTTCAAACGCGAACGTATCACACAAGCATTCTCTCCAGAGACTCCATGATCCTGGAGAGCAATTCGTCCGCAACTGCACTTTCGTCTGTACCATGTATTACCTTAACGTCTAACACAACCCCCACGCTCTCAACCTCCAGCCCCTTGATCCAGATAAACATCGTACCTCTCTCCCTCTTGACCTGTGCTACGTTTGTGTAGACCGCTTTACCATTAGCCTCCTCCTTTTCATCTTCATACTCTAAACCCATAGAAGAAAGGAGCTGTCTGGTCTTCTCAACCAGAAACGTTAGAGAGATACCCTCAAAATGTCTGACGGAACCCACATGGTCCTTGCCCAGAAATCTAACCTCTGTTCTGAAGGATAAGGATTGGTTTCCCTGATTGACATCTGGTCTTCCGGTGTCTGACACATCCTCTCATTTCCATGCGATGAGGGGTTTATTTTTCGTTTCATTTACCCCCTGCAGAATTGGTCGACAGCGTTTCCTGCATTAAAAGGGAACCCTTCCAGATCAGGAAAGTTAATTCGCTGAATGGTGCGTATATGAAGAAGATTATGATGGATGCAACATTCACAAGGTATGCTACCTGAAACTGTAACACAAGGTTCATCAACAAAGAGAAGTCTGCGATAACACCAGACACACCCATTACAAAAAGTACGGATTGCAGGGCCCAGGTGTTAATGTCGGTAGAAATCCTGAGGTTTTGCCTCGAAAGTCGCCTGAGGAGAAGTATACATGCACCCATAGCCAGAATCCCCTGAAAGATGTCCCCCGAAAGCCTAAGAGGAAGAAACAATGAATTTGGTGTACCCGCCGGGTCGATCAGAAAGCCCATGAGAGTAACAAGAGAGAGAAGTACAAATCCCCACAAAACCAGCCCCCTTCCAATCGTATGAATTCTTTCTTCACACCAAGCACCGGCCCTTCGAAGGAGAAATATGTCGTGGATGGTTGACCTCGTTGCAACTTTGGCACGAGTTACAAGACCAACATCATCGATTGCCTCTCCTTCTCTTTCCCTATCCCTCGAAGTCATAACGGTTGATAGAACAGAAAGAGGTGTAAACGGCACACCCCAACTTCTTATTCTAAAGTAAGATGCTAGGACGGCGAACACCAGCAGAAACAGAACCAAAATCTCCAGATATTCATGAGGTAAAATATTCGCGGTGGGTGTTTGATAATAAGCTGATAGGGGGACACTCATAACTCCTTCAGTTCACCTTCATGAGCCTTAAACGCAATGCTCATGGCGATCATCACACCCTGAGGATCGACCCCCTTGGGACAGGCCGCGCTGCAAAGACCGCATCCAGAACAAAGATAGACAGCTTTATGATGCCTTTTGATTTCTGAGGTATACCCCATCTTAACTATATGAATGAGGTACCTTGGATTGAATTCTGGATGCTCATGAGCGACCGGACATACCGCCGTGCAATTGCCACACTGCCAGCACTTCCCTATGTTTCCACCTCTTGGAAGGTCTTTGACATCCTCGTAAATTTCGGTGTCAAAATCTTCGAGTGTTCTCGGTAGAACAAGGGTTCCCCACCTACCGGACATATCTACACCGCCGAGTTCAAGTTTCTCAGGTTCTATGATTCTTGAATCATCGACGTAACGCCTTTCGATGATGAACTTTCCCTTTTCACCTTCGGTTTGAATCTCCTTATCCTTTTTCTTGCCTTTTTCTTGCTCCTTACCCGTCATTACCTACACCGGCACCTTTTTCACGATATTCCTTCTGAACTTCACAGCCTGCATCGCAGCAGCAGAACCCTCTGAAAGCGCCTCCTCAACAGACATTGGAGCTACACATGCCCCTGCGAGAAATATTCCCTCCTTTCCAGAATCGAAGTGGACATTGGGAAGTCGGGGGGCAAGAAACCCATATTCATTCAACGAGAGTTTCAAAACATTCGCAGCCTGTTTTGTGCCTGGTCCCGGTTCGATTCCTACGGCAAGCACAACCATATCGAAAAGAACCTCGAATGGACCCCTAACCAGCGTATCCTCCCCCTTAACGAGGAGTCTCTCACCCGTGAAATACACTTCGCCCACCCTTCCTCTGATGAAGTTTATACCATACTTTTCCATACTATCCCAATACATCTTTTCCCAGAGCCCCATCGTCCGAATATCCATGTATATCATGTAAACCTGTGTATCCGGGAGGAGCTGCTTTATCTCTATACCCTGCTTGATACTGACACCACAACAAACTGTGCAACACCAAGGATTCGTAGACCTATCCCTTGAACCCACACAGAAGATGAATGCCACCCTCTTTGGCGGCCTTCCATCATGTCCAACCACCCTTCTCTGTTTTAACATAACCTCAAGTTCATTTATTCCTATTACGTTCGGTAATCTTCCGTACCCGTACCTTGGATCCACCCTCGCGTCGAAATGTTCAAAACCCGTGGCTACTATTATTGAAGACACAACCATTTCCGTAAATTCTTTGGCGGACTCATCTTTGATTCTCACCCGGAATTCGCCAGGCCTTCCGTTGCATTCTTCAACCACACACCCTTTCATCACGGTGACGTTGTCGTTCTTTTCACAGAATTCAACCAGCGGTCCCATTACCTCCTCTGTTGGCCTGAAGTCAGGCGCCAGTGTGTGATAGCTCCACCTTATTGGAGCGCCGCCAAGCTCCTTTCTCCTCTCAACAAGCACTACCTGTTCCCCGAATTCTGCGATATCCTTAGCGGCCTGCAGCCCCGCTGGACCTCCACCAATGACCAGTACCGGGCGACCTTGCTCCTTCATCATCATAACTATGTCATCACCGGTTCATCCACTCTGAAGGCCTTCGCCCCACCCCTAGGTTCGAGTCTACGAGGGGGCGAGCGAATGAATGCCGGCTTCATCCCCCCCTTTACTTTGTCAAGATAACTTCTGTACTCCTCGTAGGCAGCCTTCCAGTCTATTCCCATCTTCGCAAGAAGCGGCTTCCAGTCGGCTATGTGCCATTGAAGCTGGCAAACAATGAACGGATGCGCTCCCATTGCAAGGGCAGCGAACTGTGAATCAGATATCACAGGGATCGTCTCCTTATATCCCTGCGCAAGCGGCACCACCTGACTCTTATCCAGTGTGGTGACACAACCTGTGTCATGAGTTATCAAAACATCTGCATGAGTCTCTCTTACAATTGGCCTGATCTTCCTGAAATATGCAAAAGACCTGCTGATCTCCCTCTCCGTGAGGATATGCCTGAAACCAAACCCACAGCAGTCGTACCAGTTACTGTAATCAAGAAGCTGTGCCCCCAAAGCCAGAGCCACACTTGAGGTCGGGGCAGGCTTTCGACCACCAAGTATATTTTCGTCGTAAGTATAATCTTCGGCCATCAGCTTGTAAGTGTGACAGGCGGCATGAACCGCCACCTTAACGTTTGACACATCGTGCTTTCTTCTTGCTGCCACTTCATGTCTCATGACGTGTAACCACTCACTGTAATGAACGAGTTCTTCAGGGACCACAAGTTCCCTTCCTACCTTCTTCAGAATGGCTCTGACCCTTTCCCGTATATCACGATTCATTATTACCAAGTACCTGCACTCTTTGTAATCGCCATAGCTGGTACCACAGTGGATCAGCGGGTAAGCATTCTTTTCGTAAGCGACATGCATGTTTCTGAGGAACACGGCGGAAAGTGCGACAGGGTTTGAGGTACCTGAACCGTAATAATTCCATGCTGTGCAGGATGTTTGGTTGGTGTCGTCGACGTAGGGGATCCCAAGCTCACTCATTATCCAATAAAAGGCAGATATGTAGCCGGGGATGTGGCCGCACTGACCGCAGGATTTGTGTTGCCATGTTTCCCTTGTAGGAATTCTCTTCACACGCCCGCTGAGTGTTCTCACACCCACTGGGTCGTATTCCTCTGTCACATGGTGTACTATAATCTCCCCCTTCTTTTCCAGCTCTTTCATCCTTTCCAGCATCTTCAGGTAATCTTCTGTGGTACCGAACGCGAGCTTTGCTCTTCGTTGTGATGATAAGATTTCAAGAAGCTTTGCATCATCCTTTGTGAGCTCCAACTTTTCATCGTTTCCCAGCTGAACCGTTCCATCCTTTTCCAACATTACTCAACTCCAGCTTCCTTCGCGGTGTCGTCCACCATGTCTGCCACATCCTTGAGTGTATGCCTGACCGAATCCACAACACCAGATTCTTTCTGAATCGTCATCAACTCATTCATGGTTTCTTTATCCACCTTCCAGGATTTGTCCATCACTCCGGCCATCGATTCAACAGGTACAGCTGCTCTTTCGACCCTGATATCCTTCGCAAGTTCTGCCTTGTGTGGCCCCCAGTCTCTGAAAAGGGCTACAGTCGTATGCATATCAGGAGTTATCTGGGTTCCGGTTGTCATTATCTTGTACAGTATCTTGCTGTATGGTTCCAACGCCTTTTTAGTAGAAGGCAGGCCATGCCTTACAGCAATCTCCTTCAGTATAGCAACAAGTCCACCAGGGTTGTTGTGTGCGGGACAGACTTCCCAGCAAGAATAACACTGAAAACAGGACCATATGTACTGGTCCATCATCTGGTACAGAAGTTCAGGCTCATCCTTCGCATGCATCACCTTCTGAACCACAATCCTCGGTTCAAAATCCACCAATCTGAACGGCGGACACATGGACGTGCAGTTGCCACAGTTTATGCACGCACGGTAAAACTCCTCAAACCTTGTATCATTCCTTAATTCTTCAACCACCTGAATCATTACACTTCTGTCCGCACTTCTGGCATTCTCTGCCTCCCACTGCAGCCCGGGCAATCCGCCGTAGTGCCAGCCATCTTCACCGAGTCGTGAAACTAGCTTGGCGGCGTAGCGGCTATCCAATTTCACCACCAAACAACATTATCAGAAGCAGCTGCGTAGATCAGGCGAAAAGGAAAGAGAATTCCAGGGTTCCTTACTCGCTCATACATTACGAAATTCTAATATTCGAAGGCATTATAAATACCTTTTGGGGGCAGTATAGTGGTTTGGAACAAAAGAAAAAATTTCTGTTTGTTGTAAGCACCGGCAAAAATGAGCCAAAGAAAGCATTCACACCTTTTTACTACGCGGCCGCCAGTGCATCGATGGGGTTTGAAACGTACCTCTTCTTTCTCGCGGAAGGGCCATCCCTTCTTATGAAGGGGGTACCCGAATCACTTAAGACGACAGAGGACGGAGAACCCCTCAAAAAAGTGATAGACCTTGCACTAAGAAATGGTGTCAAGATGCTCTGTTGCAGCACCTCTGCGAAAGTAATCTGGAAGATGGGGGACGGTGACTTACCTGCGGGGGCGGAATATGCGGGGGCGGTAACACTGATAGAAATGGCTGCAGACCCACAGGTCGCAGTCTTTTACTTCTAGGAGTGCTCTGGATGTCATATAAGGGTTGTATAATTCCAGAAGACCTTCTGTACGATCTAGAATATCATGTCTGGGTAAGGCTGGATTCCGGGGTGGCGGTGGTGGGGGCGACCTCACCTGGACAGGCTTACGCTGGAGAAATGATATTCATAAAGATAAAGGATATCGGAACAAAGGTGGAAAGGGGGGCCATCGTTGCTACAATTGAAAGTGCAAAATACATGGGGCCTATGCGTGCACCGTTATCAGGAACTCTTGTTGAAGTGAATGAGCAGGTAAAAGCGAATCCTACCTTGGTCAACGAGGATCCGTATCAGAACTGGGTGGTTAAGCTCAAACCTGAGAATCTGGAGGATCAACTCAAGCTACTTACCCCTGGCAAGGAAGCCGTAGAAAAGTACAAACCCATCATAGATGAATGGGGAATCGAGTGTACAGGTTGAGTTGAGCTCGCCATCCTTCTGGTCAGCCCTCGAAACTTCACTAGAATTTCACATTATACAGGCGAGTATCACGAACCCGGCTCAAAACCTCAAGGAGGAAGAGGAGATATTCGAAAAGGTAGAGTGGGGTAGGCTAGGAAACACAGCAAGGTTCTGGGTGAACGACAAGTGCCTTGTAAAAGGAAGGGCAAGAACATCGAAATATGGATGGTACCGGGAAGAGGAAGCCCTTCGCTTGGGAATACCAGTTTATGAAAGGACCACCGGAGGTGGGGTGGTTTACCACGACCTCGGAAATCTGAACTGGAGCTTCTTTGTAAGAATCCCTGGAAGGCTACTTTCCCCAGAACGTGTGTTTAGAGAAGGCTCGGCATTCGTGGTGGTCGCGTTGAAAAAGATCGGGATCGACGCATATTTCGCCCCACCAAACAGGATTGAGGTTTCAGGTTACAAGGTTTCAGGGATGGCAGCACGTTCAACCATAAATACGCTTCTTGTCCATGGGACTTTGTTACTTAATTCAGACCTCAATATGCTAAACCGTCTTTGCATACCTCCCGAAGGCTGTCCACCTGTAAGAAACCTTAACGAATGGGCAAAGTTCGATATAGAACAGTTCGTCGAATCTGTTCGTTCAGAGATGGTTCATTCTGGTTTCAAACCAGTATGAGTAATTCACAGAGACATTTATCCTAGCCTTGCTAGATAAAAAAGGGGAGATAAACTACGAGGCTTTTGCCTCATATGAAAAGTGCAAGTGCGTCTGGCTGCGTCGCGAGCTCCAGAAACGTTGAAGCGCCGATTACGTCGTCACACACACCATCTGCCAGGTCTTTCTCCGTCATACCATACAGATTCATTGTAGGAGAGCACGCGTGCACCCTGACCCCCTGCGACTTCGCCGCCATCAACATATCCTTGAGGGTGGGCATTCCACCCTTCTGAAGGAGTCCTGAGAGTTGCTCGGGGGTCAATCCAAGGTCTGTTGAGGGCTTTATGGTATCGGCTTGCCCTTTGGTCACTAGCTTCATACCTCCGAATGTAAAGTAGATATCGACTGGCATCCCTTGCGCAGCTGCGGTCGATGCAAGAATGAGAGCAGGATAGAGTGCATCTGCCGTTCCTTTGCTTGCTACCAAAACCAACCTTTTCTTTCCTTGTAGCTTTTCCTCCAAGGTAATCGACTATTATCACATCATCATATTTAAATGTTAACATGGATCGTTTCGAGACAGTTCTTTCCGGTCGCATCGTGCAAAAGGAAAACAATCGTTCTTCATCTCAATACAGTCGATATAATGGTGTTTTGTAGGCAACACATTGACACATGAACCAGTTCGCGGGGGTCTCTCCGTTATACCAAGTTTCCACCCTTCGAACTCGTGTTCGCTCTATGACAATCGTATGTCTATAATGAGATTCTGCTGCGTTACGATTTAGCGCGATTGATCTTCTATGTGATTAACTGCCATATGGCATAATTATTATGTATATTACAATATGTGGAAACATGTGATGAGTTATATCGCGTTGAAACGATGAATCTTTGAGGAACCTAAAGGTTAATATCTGGTATCCTACATGCAGTCTTGGCATGCCGGCTAGACAGATGAAAGCATATGAAATGCACGCCGAGTTCTGCAAGATATTTTCCCATCCTATTAGGCTGGCAATGCTTGATGCCTTTAGGCATGGAGAACGGACCGTTACCCAACTGCAGAAGGATCTTGGTGTCATGCAGTCGACCGTATCTCAGCACCTTTCATTGCTAAGGAAAATGGGGATTGTTACAACCCGAAAGCAGGGCAGACAGGTATTCTATTCAATAGCTGACGAAAGAATACTGGCTGCGTACGACCTTGTCGACCGAGTAGTTAGCGAAAGAAGAAGAGAAGAAGCCAAAATACTGACAATCCGTACAAAATCTATTTAACTGATCCTAAAAACCTATTATTAATCATCATGTATAAACATTACAAAACATGAATATTATGATTATTCAAAATCAGAAATACTTAATAGTGCTGCTTCATTAAACCATGTGAATTTGCCAGGGTCTTTGGTCTTTTGGTCGTTTCCAGACATATATTTGCAGACATATACAATAATAATATTTGTCGTACTGCTCGCAGGTATGATTTACGATTTCGTCCTTAAGAAGAAACTAGCATATACTTTGGAGGAACGAAAATTCAAGTCGAGTTTACGTTCGAGCGCCTTTAGGCCTGAAAGTAAGCAAAGCTCCGTAGGCGTGGTAACGAGTGCAATCTTGGTTGATATCCTGACTTCTCGCGTACTTGGGAGATGCGGCTTATCGCGAAGGCTTTCTCACATTCTTATGCTTTGGGGGTTCATCCTCTCGGTTCTTGGGCTGCTGGGTACGATCTTCTTTTCAGGGCTGAAAGTTGTAATCTTTCCTTACAGCCCTCTCGTATTTCTGGGCATCCCTGGGAACCTCATGTTGTTCATTGGAAGCATCTGGTACCTGCCACAGAGGGTTAACGTTAGCCATGAAGGTGATAACCCATTGAAGGTTGTGCCTGCAGACGCATTCGTTCTAAACCTCATAGTTGCGTCAGTGTTCGGCTTGGCCTATTGCTTTCTCTCCTTTTACGGTATGTCTATTTTCGTTGAAACCACCTTCTTGGCCTACCTTTCTTCGATGACTGTTTTAGTCCTCTTCGGTCCCTGGACCAAGTTTCCTCATATGTTCTACAAGGGTGGTGTGATAATCTTGGATAAAATCGACGAATCCAAGGGGATAACAGCACTGCCATCCAAATCTCGAACGGAGTGAGTTGCTCAATGCCAACCTTTGTGAATATGTCGGCTTGTGATGGATGTGGTAAATGCGTCGAGATCTGCCCAAGTGATATAATGCATATCGATAAAAAGATCAGGAGGGCATACAACATAGAACCGGACTACTGTTGGGAGTGTTATTCATGTGTGAAAGCCTGCCCTCAGCACGCCATAGATATGAGGGGATACGCCGACTTCTGCCCCCTCGGTCATGCCCTCACTGTTCTAAGAGAACCCGAAAAGGGGGAGGTATCATGGAGAGTTCAGTACAGAAACGGAGCAGTAAAACAGTTCACATTTCCCATAAGAAGTACACCAGAGGGCTCTATCAAGCCACCCACGGAGTTCCCGTTGCTTGAAGCGGATATCCATTCGCAGCTTCTTTCACATGAACCAGAATACCTGAAGGTTCCTTCACTTCCTGTGTTAAACAATGTGGAAAGCAAAGGTGCAAGACAATGAGCACCAGATCATCAAAAGGCACGAAATTTGTGGACTGTGACGTACTCATAGTGGGAGGCGGAATGGCTGGTTGCGGGGCCGCCTACGAAGCCAGATACTGGGGAAGGAAGCTAAAGATAGTAGTGGTCGAAAAGGCCCATATAGACAGAAGTGGTGCTGTCGCGATGGGTCTTTCGGCTATAAACTGTTATATGGGGATGAGGTGGAACGAGAACAAGCCAGAGGATTTTGTACGTTATGTACGAAACGACCTCATGGGTATAGCAAGGGAGGACCTTGTATACGACATCGCCAGGCATGTTGATTCCACAGTACATATGTTCGAAGAATGGGGACTTCCAATAATATACGACAAGGATACAGGTCGTTACAAGAGGGAGGGAAGATGGCAGATACTCATTCATGGCGAATCTTACAAGCCGATAGTTGCCGAAGCAGCGAAGAAGGCAGCCTCAGAAGTGTACAACAGAATAATGGTCACTCACCTTTTGAGGGATTCCAGGAGGCGGAACAGGGTCGCGGGAGCTGTGGGATTCGATGTGAGAAATGGCACATTTTACGTCTTCAGAGCAAGAACTGTAATCGTCTCGGCTGGTGGAGCAACCCATGTCTACAGACCAAGGGCTGTGAGCGAAGGTGCGGGAAGGACGTGGTACGCCCCATGGAGCACAGGTTCTGCATATGCGCTGATAATTCAGGTGGGAGCGAAGATGACGCAAATGGAGAACAGGCTTGTGGTAACAAGATTCAAGGATGGCTACGGACCGGTGGGTGCTTGGTTCCTTGCACTTAAGGCGATAGCTACTAACGTATACGGCGAGGAGTACGAGAGGAAATACGTAGAGGAGCAAAGACGTCTTTATGGAAACTATGTCGATGCAAAGCCCTTCCCCACCTGTCTCAGGAACGACGCCATGCTCAGAGAGATAAGAGAAGGAAGAGGCCCCGTTCTTATTCACACAGAGCGTGTTTTAGACACGAAGGAGAAGGAGGAGTTGGGATGGGAGGATTTCCTGGATATGACTATGAGTCAGTCAATAGTCTGGGCCTCCCTCAATATCGACCCGAAGACAACGCCCTCAGAGCTTCAAACATCCGAGCCTTACGTAATGGGGTCTCATGCAACCTGCTCTGGTGCCTGGGCCAGCGGACCATCCGACATATCCCCACCAGGTTATCAGTGGGGTTACAACAGAATGACCACTGTTGAGGGTCTATTCGGGGCGGGCGACACGATTGGCGGCTCTGCGCACAAGTTTTCATCTGGCTCCTTTACCGAGGGGCGGCTGGCAGCGAAGTCAGCTGTCGCATACATAATGGACCATCCAGACGATCTACCTGAAATAGACAATTCATACGTTGCTAGACTAAAGGAGGAGATTTTCAAACCGATGGAGACCTATGAAATTGGAAGAAATCAGATAGTTGCGGGGACCGTTTCCCCTCTTTACATCTATGCCAGGCAGGGTGTTGTTCGACTTGAAAAGATTATGGACGAATACTGCGCTGGATGGGGGCAGATGTACACCACCAATGAGTATCAACTCACTAGGGGATTGGAACTGCTGCAAATGCTAAAGAGCGACCTTCAACATCTGGCCGCGGAGGACCTTCACCAACTTCAAAGGGCTTGGGAGCTTCATCATAGAGTTTGGACTGCCGAGGCTGTAATTAGACACACTCTTTACAGAAAGGAAACTAGGTGGCCGGGATATTATTACAGGGCTGACTACCCGAAGCTAGATGAAAGTAACTGGCACGTTTTCGTAAACTCTAGGTATGATCCAGACACAGGGATGTGGGAGATGTCCACGGAACCTGTCCTTCAGCTAGTCCCGTAAGGTTGGAGCCCGGGTTGGTGAGACATTGATTTGTCTGGCCTGATCGAACCTTACGGGGGGAGGCTGGTAGACTGTTTAGCAGGCGAAAAGGAATCAGAACGGATACAGAGAGAATCACAGGACTTACCCCGTATTCATACCATTTTAGACCAGATATATGACGCTGAAAAGATAGGAATTGGAGCTTACAGCCCGCTAGAAGGATTCATGTGTTCTTCTGATTACCAAAGCGTACTCCTTAGGGGTGTCCTGTCAAATGGACTTCCATGGAGCATGCCTGTTATACTGACACCCACAAGGTATGACGGGGAATTTGGTGCGGGAGACACCATAGCTTTGACAGATCTCGAAGGTAATGTATTTGCAACAGTCCAAGTCGAAGATATTTTTACATTTGACAGAAAGTCGTATGCCCAAAATGTTTACGGTACATCAGACCCCTCTCATCCGAACGTAGCGGAGTTACCCTCGTTTGGTGATAGATCTATAGGCGGACGTGTAAGGCTTTTGAAGAGACTTAAACTGCCTTCTGTAAAATATGAACTTACACCCAAGGAAACAAGAGAGTACTTTGCGAAGATGGGCTGGCGTAGAGTTGCAGGTTACCAGGCAAGGAATCCACCTCACACAGCACACGAATACATACAGCGTGTTACTCTTGAAAGGGAGGATGTCGATGCCCTTTTCATTCAACCTATCGTTGGAAAGCTGAAGAAAGGAGACTACAAACCCGAAATAATTATGAAAGCATACGAAGCGTTTGTATCAAACTATTATACAAAGGAAAGGGTGTTGCTCGGATCCCTTTCCATTGCAATGCGCTATGCGGGACCGAAGGCGGTGCTGTTCTATGCAATAATTAGGAGAAACTATGGCTGCTCACACTATATCGTTGGCAGGGACCAGGCCGGCGTTGGCAGCTTCTACGACCCGTACGCGGCTCACAGAATCTTCGACACTTACGATGTTGGAGTAGTGCCTTTGAGGTATCAGGAAAGTTTTTACTGTCTAAGGTGCGGTATGATGGCATCGTCCAAAATTTGCCCACACACAGTCGACGAAAGATTGAACGTTAGTCAAACAAAGATCAGAAGGATGTTGGCAGAAAAGGAAAAGATACCAGAGCAGATTTTAAGACCGGAAGTTGCAAGAATATTATCCGAGCCAAACGTCATGATTGAATGATCACCACTGGAGTAAATCTACTTTTTTACTAGAGGCTTATTCCAGACTAATTCTGAATGTTGCATGACATACTTATCTTTCAGCTTGCTTTTATTTGCCTGCGGGTTCGTAAAAGTCAACCTTTCCACACTGGGCACACCTGTACAGCGTGAATGTTTGAGTCTGTTCAGCAAGTTGATTCCATCCTCCAAGGAACATTCCGCCAACCCCTGCGTATCCGCCAACCCTGAACTTCATATCACCCATTAAGATCATGTCGCCCCCACAATTCGAGCATTTGTTTACCATATACCATATGATAATTTACTCACTAATATCCTTTCAACAAATGAGTGCTCATTTTGTAACCATATAATTCACCCATGGCCAGATTCATTCATTCACCTTCACAATTTCGTCACTCTACTGTTTTCACATCTGTTGGAACGGTGCGTATTCGACATCAACTTAGATAGTATTATCGGTACTCGTAGGCGATCCTATATGGGACCATGGTTATGCAAGAGAAGCAGGTTTTTACTGGTAATCACAATATCATTCGCCGAAAACCTGTCGTGAGCTTGCCTTTGTTACCCCGACAAAGTGTATTCTTGCCCCGAAAGCGTGAAAGATATCGGCTTAACTGGTGATGGGTTATTCGAATCGTTAAGGGATTTAATTATTAATATGTGTACACTGTAAACGTATCTGATCCTATTCTACGATTCGGTTTTATCCGACAAATCGCATGTTTACGTTTCCTTTGCTACTAGAGTCTGTTTAATCGTATTGTCCGTGCAATAAAATAGCTTGTTATATTTCGTTTCTTCAAGCTGTCATAAGACCGTAAAAGGTTTATTCGGGTTGTTTGCCAGCGGCGTTGTTGAACCTTTTAGAAAGTTCCGGCCTAATGTTGGAGCCTCAGGAGGGACTTCTCCCCGAAGACGTAATAAGGGCCGCGAGGTTAAGCGAAAAACTTGGATTCGGGTACATCCTCCGCTCAGACCATCTTCTCCCCACATCTGGTCGTAGAGGAATATCATCGCCCGAGTGCTGGACAACTCTTGGAGCTATTGCGGCGTCTACAAATAAGATAAAATTCGGGCCACTCGTTTCTCCTGTAGGGTTCAGGAATCCTGCCCTACTGGCTCGTATGGCCACAACCGTGAACTCTCTCTCCAAGGGAAGGCTTCAGTTGGGCCTAGGCGCAGGCTGGTACGAAGATGAATACAAAGCGTTCGGAATCCCTTTCCCTGATTTCAAGGAAAGAAGGAACCAATTTCTCGAAGCCCTCAGGATCATACGTGTGTTGGTAGACGAAGGCAAGGTGAATTTTGACGGTAGATACTTCTCGGCGCACATGGAAACCCGACTCGATATCAAAGGTATCAAGATAGTTGTGGGCGGGAAGGCGCCGAGCATAATCAGGGCTGCGTCAAAGTATGCTGATGAATGGAATGTGTTTGCACCCACGAAAGATGAATTCGCCAGGCTGAGACAGAACCTGACCTCACAGGTTCAGGTTTCACAGATGGGGCCATTCTTCATCGCGGACAACCATGATACACTGAAACAGAAGATAATCGGCAGGATGAAATCTGTTGGTGTGTCTGTAACTTACGACGATTATCTCAAAAGGTTAAGGTCGCGCAACGTGATAATGGGGACAACAAGGGAATTTTCTGATCAGCTCAAGGAAAGGGTTGGGTGGGGGATCTCAAAGTTTTACTTCCAAACTCTGGAGCCAAATGATGAAGAATCAATTGGGCTGCTCGCAGACACTCTGAAGTCCATTTCATAAGGACTACAGGAAATAACCAACGCCTCAACCCTTGACACCGCCAGAATACAGACCCCTTAACAGGTACCCCTGCGCGATCAAAGACAGTATTATCACCGGAATTGCAAGGATTATCCCCGAGTCTGCAAGTTGAACCCACACATTGTTTGAAAGGGTTCCACCCGTACTATCCGGGTCGAACATTATGGCAAAAGTGGTCACTGTGTTGGAGCCTACCGGAGGGAAGGTGAAGGAGAATGGTGTTTGTGAAAGCACGAGGGGAAACAGTAACAGGTGCCATGCAAAAATGAACGCCACCATACCTGCGGCCACAAGACCAGGCCTTGCAAGTGGCATCACTATCTGGAAGAAGGACCTGATTCTGGAGTAACCGTCAACAAGTGCTGCCTCTTCAAAGCTCTTCGGAAGAGAGTTGTAGAAGTTGGACATCGTCCATATCACAAATGGAATTGTAAACAGTGGCTCGGTCAGAATCAAGCCGAGCCAGGTGTTCAGCAGGTGTAACCTAGAGATCATATAGAACACACCGAAAACGAATGCAATGGATGGTATAGAAAACAGGTATATCATCAGACCTAGCAACCCCCTCCTTCCATCTCTTGCTATTGTGTAGGCGGCTGGAGCTGCAAGCAATATGGTAAGCAACGTTACAGCACCGGCCACCGCCAATGTCGTTATTATCTCAGGCATTGCCTGAAAAACTGTCGACACAAACACATCTGTAATTATCTTGGTTGGATAGATTATTGGTGGAAGAAGATAATCAAGGGATTGCGGCCTAAAGGCGAGCAAAAACATCCAGTAAACAGGGAAAAGGATGAAGATTGAGAGCAGTCCACAAACCACGTATATTGTATACCTGAAGGGAGCATTTGGAATATTTGGAATATGAGGGGGGTGAATATTGAACGTTGGTAATTTTATGGACGGGAATCTAATTCCGCTCTTTCCCTTGTCCTTTAGATCCTCTCTGCCACCCTGACTTCTGCCACCAAGCGTCACCCTGACCAGCAGTAGTCCCGGTATGCTTACCAGCAGTGCCAGAATCATGGCAGTCGCAAGACCCTGAGAAGTCAGGTTTTCGTAAAACATCTCCGCGTACGAGTATACAACCAAGGTTGCCATGGTTACCGGAGGCACGCCCCCGGCCCCGCTCAGAATAAATGGAAGATCAAAATCCCCGAAGGCGAGTATCATCGTCATCAGAAACGCTGTGATGATCGCCCCCTTCGCAAGGGGAAGCGCTATTGTAGAATAGTAATCCCACGTACCCATGGCGTCAACCGATGCTGCCTCCTTTACCTGTTTAGGGACTGAAGTAAGTCCAGCCAGTATTATCAGAAAAGCGAGGGGCATTGCAGCCCAAACACCCACTATTGTGAGTGACAGCAGCTGGTAGGAGGGCCCTAGCCAGTTAATCTGTGGAAGACCTATCGCCTTGAAGATTGGGTCAATCGGCCCGTACCCAGGGTTAAACAAGGTTGCCCATATCAGGGCGCTTGCCGTAAAAGGTATCATATAGGGGAGGTAAGCTATCAGTGAAATCGCTCTCTTTCCTCTTCTTCTGCTATCTACAAGTATTGCGAACGCCATCCCTATCAGCACAGAGAAAACTGCGGAGCCCAGGGAAAAAACGAGGGTGTTGTAAAGCACCCTTGTGAAATCTGTCAGCTGAAATAGTCTTATGTATGATTCAAAATCGCTGCTTGGTGCTGAAAGATATATAGAAATTCCAAGTGGGACAAACGCGAAAATAACAAGATAAACAACGGCGGGTATGTAAAACAACCTTCTCGATAACCCTTCAATCAGCCCACCTTTCATCAATCAGCCTCACTTCCCAGTACATGGGTTCCACCCTTCTGAACATCAAACATCACCTTTTGTCCAACCTTCAGGTTGCTTGCATCAAAGACGATCGACCGTATTTCCGTATCAGCAACCTTAAGGTAAACTATAGTTTCCCTGCCAGCATATTCGAAGTCTGTGATGGTTGCTTCGTTCGGCCCTGACCCTATGACTATGCTTTCGGGCCTTATTCCCACCTTATAACTTCCATCTCCCACCCCGTCCATATGAACGGATATGGGTGAGACGTTACCCTTCTCCACTTTTACATTCACAACGTTCAGGGGTGGACTACCTATGAAGATGGCGGTGAACTCGTCAGCTGGGTAAGAATAGATCTCTTTGGGGGAGCCCACCTGATGGATCATACCACCACCCATGACAGCTACCCTGTCGGAGATGGAAAGCGCCTCTGATTGATCGTGGGTCACGTATATCGTTGTTATGCCAAACTCCCTCTGTACCTGTTTCAGGAATTTCCTGGCCGAAAATCTTAGCTGGGCGTCAAGGTTTGAAAATGGTTCATCGAGTAGGAACACATCAGGATGTTTGATCAAAGCTCTAGCAAGAGCGACCCTCTGCTGCTGGCCACCGGAGATCTGTCCTGGCTTCCTTTCTAGGGTCTCCCCTATTCCAAGACGGTTCGCCATCTCTTCGGCCTCCTTCATTGCCTGTTCCCTCTTCACCCCCTTGACAAGAAGTGGGGACATTATGTTTTCCATTATCGTCTTGTTCGGGTAGAGTGCGTAATCCTGGAACACCATTCCTATATTTCTCTTTGCGGGACCAAGCATGTCCACAACCTTGGACCCGATATAGACGTGACCGGAATCCTGAACCTCGAGACCTGCAATAATTCTCAACAGAGTTGTTTTGCCTGAACCTGATGGCCCGACAAGTGAAAAAAGCTCCCCGCTGTTGATCTCAAGATTTACATTATTGAAAACGGTCAATCGTCCGAATTTTTTCGAGACATTTTCCAGTCTAACCCCGGTCCCCTGACCGTCCTTATTCGAATTTGAAAAAATGGTTGACGAAGACACCCTCGTTTCAACCTACGGCTTTGATCCATGCTGCTGCTGCCTGATTGAGGGCTGTCTGGGCGGCTGAACTGCTGTTTGTGTTGCCGGTCAAAAATCCGTACACAGGTGTGTTAAATGCCGGAATCAATGTCGACGATGTAATTGGGAGGTTTGGTGGGTTGGCCCATCCCACACTTGCGGTGTTGAACACCTCTTGTATTATGTTCCTTGTCGATTGAGGTATTGTTGCGTTCGAAGTCAGAAGTGCCGTTGCCTCTCTAGATATCGGGAACTCTCCGGCTTGGTAGTATATTTGTGCGTTCACTGTAGGGGAAATAAGGTACTGTATAAACTCGGCCGCGAGGGCCTTGTTGTTGGAATACTGGTTTATCGCGTAAAAGTCGGTTCCTGTTTCGGCGTACCCTCCGGGGAGCGTGGTTACGCCGATCTGGGATGAGACATTTCTAGAGGTGAGCAGGGCGGTCGCGTCCGCGGTAAACATCAATGCGCCCACAGCTTCACCTGCAAGCAGGGGAGCGAACACTGTACCATAATTTACAACAGTTCCAGCCGGTTGTGGATCGTACTGCATCAGGTCGTACATCATCTGAAGAGCCTGCACCCCAGAAGTTCCGTTGAATGATGGAGCAGGTACACCGTTGGAGCCCGTGAATCCATCGAACATTATGTTCCAATTAAGAAGACCGCCCTGAGGGTGGCCGTCGCTTATGGATGGGTCATTCATGTAGTAGTAGCCAAATATGGCTGGGTATGTGTCTATTATGTCGTGAGATTCAGAACCATCCACGACAATTCCATACTTTACTGTATGTGTCTGTGATACCAGGAAGTTGTCCACATCCAGCACCTGCTGCCAGTTGCTCCATGGTGGTGCCATGCTGAAACCGTACTCCTTTTCAAACTCAGCATTCAGAGTGGGGTTATTGAGCAACGTGGTGTTGTAGAAAATCGTGAAGGTGGACGAGTCGTACGGCACCCCAATCAGCTCCTTCGTACCATTCGGCTCCGCATAGTACCCACCAAAGTTAAGCTGCGGTGCAGGAATATCTGACAGGTTCAGATTGACGAGTCCCTGCAGGTTCACTACGTATGGCGCGAATCCCAGGGCGCTTGTAGATGTGAATGTTATGATGTCATAGGTTGACGACTGAGCCTTCAGAGATGTAAGCTCGGTTGTTGTGTAGCTGCTGAATCCCTGAGCGATTATGTTGATCTTTACATTCTTGTGCGTGGTCTCAAAAGAGTTCGCTGCAGCCTGTAGCCACGCGTTTGATGGGTCTGTAAAGGTTATTACATTCAAAGTGACCGTCTGGGCTGGCTTGTTGTACAATGTATAAGCGTACGCACCGATAGCGGCTATGACGATTATGACGACAACAATCAGCACGATTGCCATTCTTCCGATAGACCTTCTCTTTGTCATCTTTAGTCGTCCAACATACTGGCAAGGTATGGGGTATAATATATTATTGGTTTCATAAAATTTTACTCAGACCAAATAAGCCATTCAAATCAGATACTGGCTTCTTATTCAGCCCTTGGACAAAAGAATTTCAGACTCCAGTTAAGTCAGAAACTTTTTCCAACGTCCAGCCAAGGCTTGAAATATGTTGGGTCATACGGGTTAAAATGTTGATTGAAATCATCCCCATAAGACTGGTAAAGGGGCAAAGACATCTTAGCAAGCAAGTATATCGCCCATTGTGAAAGTGACATCCTCTCCACTTCGAAATAATACCTTCGGTGTAGCCTCATGAAATCCCTATACCTGACGTACCTTAACCGAATTTTGTTAAGCAATTTGCTTCGTTCTGGGTGTTGGTTTGGAGATTTGAGAAGGTTATACTCTGTCCAAAAATATCTCCCTATTTTCGCGGCCCTCGACTCGATGTCCCAGTCTTCCCCGTACTGTATGTCATTCCACCCGCCGAGTTCTTCAATGAGCGACCTCGTGGCTATAGTCACGTTCTGAAAATTTCTTGTATCCTTCTGGGAACCTGACACGACAAGGAGCAGATTCCCTTCACAGCACGCGTGATAGAACTGTACCAGATTTCCTAGTTTCCTTTCATACACCTCGTCCATATCAAGGTTTGAAATGATATATTTACTGCTGCTGTTTTCAAATGCGATTTGCCTGCCTCTCCCCCTTGAACATTTGGCTCTGATCAATTTTATCCTGCCAGCTTTGGAATATCTCGTAAGAACTGTGTCCGAGCCATCGTTACTGTAATTATCAACCAAAACGACTTCAAAACTTGAGTCTATCTGATCCAGAATGCTGTTAAGTGAAGCTTCCAATGTTTTTACGTTGTTATAATGGGTGATGCATATACTGTACAGCGGCTCGTCTGGCTTGTTCAATAGTTCACTTCGTATCTGCGACAAGAAATTCTTCGACTTCCAATGTAATCTCTTACCAGATTACTTAAGGATTTCGTAGCGCATTATATTTGAGTAACTCCGGTATCTATCCGTTCGATTTATTCTATTTTTGGTGGAAACAGCCAGAATTATTCAGCCTCGAGGTGCTAGTTCTCATATTATCGTTAGATAAGGCATGCTATGCGTATCTTTTACCTGTACGACCGTTAAACCTTATCCGGCAGAATGTTACGCTGAACATATTCTGAGCCTTTATTTAATAAGACGTTGAATACTTCCGTCCGACTCCTTGTGGATAAGCGGAGACCTTTCTTCTGCTCTGTTCCAACGCATGATTGTAATTTTGCATGTTTATTGATGATTTTTATTAGTTTAATTCAATTTTAAACTGTATTATCAAACATATTTAAACTTAAATAGGTGTTGTCCTTAAAAGGCCGCAACGTATGACTTCGGTAAAATCCGAAGAAACGCCATCTGGTTACTACGTCAGAAATGCAACAGGGCTTGTGAGGGAACTCGGTCCCTGGGCAGCCCTGTTCGTAGTGTTCAATTGGACAGTGGGCATTGGTATACAGTATTTCGCGGTTACGATGATCGGTCAGTACCCTGGCGCCAACCCTATTCTAGCTTATCTTATCTCTGCGATAATGGTGTTCGGCAGCGCCGTAGCCACATATCTCCTCTCGGTTGCTATGCCTAGATCGGGTGGACCTTATGTACACGTAAGCAGGGTTCTAAGTCCTATACTTGGATATATAACCGGCTGGGCTTACTTCCTGTACATCATATTCGGTGGTGTTGCCCTCAACGCTTATGTTGCACCCACGTTACTCTCTGCTGGCCTCACCGCCGCAGGTTACGCCACCGCGAACCCGGGTTTAATTTCAATTGCAAAATCACTTGTTAACCCATACATAGATGTTGCTATTGGGATCACCATTCTCGTTGTTTACATGATAATAATGTCGTTGGGTTACAGGGCTTTCAAATATCTCATCTATGCCACCTTCGTTATACCCTTCCTTGGATCAATTGCGACCTTCATCTCGTTCGCTTTGATTACCCCGGCTCAGGCTCAGACCGTATGGAACAATGTTTTCGGTTCAGGGGCATTCGCGCAACTCACACAAGCGGCTGTAAAGGCCGGATGGAATCCATCCTACCTTAACTTCTCACTAGGTGCCACCTTTGCCGGTCTTATACCGGCGATCTACTCATGGACCGGTCCGGCAATAGCAGGCAGCTTCATAGCAGGAGAAGTAAGAAGACCAAAGCGTTCGATGTTCTTTGCCACAGTAGGATCCGCGGTGTTTGTTCTTTTGTTCCAATTATTGTACATAGGAGGAGCTCTCCATGCATTTGGGTATCAGTTTGTGCAGATACTCGATCTCGGGGGTCCATCACTAAAGCTTACACCAAGCATTCCTCTTCTTTCAGCTGTGGCTTGGTCTTCGGTCTCACTTGTAGGTGTCTTCATCGTGGTTTTGGGTTCCTTGTCCGCAATTCACACCCAGCCAGCAGGACTCTTCCTCGCCTCAAGGATTCTGTTCTCGATGTCATTCGACAGAACGATGCCAGCAAAGATGTCCGAAGTTAGCAAGAGGTTCACCGCTCCGACGTGGAACTATCTGGTGATTACAATCGTTTCGATAGTGTTGTTGTATCTATCCAGTCCCCTGTCAGGAATAAGCATATTCCTGACCCTTGGTTGGCTCACATTCATGGGTATACTCGCTTTGGTTTTCACAAACCTTGCAGCTGTTGTGCTTCCCTTTACGAGAAGAGAGATATTCAAATCTGCGGACTCGCTTGTCCAAAAGACAATTGGAGGCGTTCCAGTCATAACCATCGCAGGTCTCATAGGACTTGCGGGCTATCTGTTCGCGCTTCTCGTTGATGCATCGGTCATAGCAAGCAGCAAGCTGGGTCAGTCTGCACTTTTACTCCCCACATTTGCGGTTGTACTTGGTATCATCATATACGCATACTATGCGAGCAAAGCACAGAAATCTGGCGTAGATATGGATATGCTGTACAAGGAGATACCACCAGAGTAACCAACTTTCTTTGTACAGTTCAAGTACCTGAATTTTTTGTTTATCATGAGAGACTATTCAGTACCATGTACCCCGTTCGTTCATCCTTTTTACTCAGATTCATGGATCCGAGATATCAACTACTCTATATGAGCACAGGTGTCGAAAGAATAAGGGTGGGTTGTAAATAAATAACTGTCCGGAACACCCGTATCAGATGAAAGTAGATTCGGTTGAAACCTATCGGATTACGATTCCAATGAAACCTGAAAACCTGTCGTTTGGAAGGGTAGACAGGGTTCAGTACGTCATCGTCAGGGTATTAGCAGGTGATCTTGATGGTTGGGGGGAAGCGGCAACCCTGCAGGGTCCTACGTGGTCAGAAGAGAGTCAAGAATCGATCCACTCCGTTATAGAAAACTATCTCTCGAAAATAGTGGAAAAGCAGGACACTAGGGACTATTACAAAATTTTGAGATTGATGGATCAAAGAGTAAGAGGCAACAGTTTCGCCAAGGCTGCACTCGAAATGGCTTTAATAGACGCCTACTGCAAGGAACTCCACATCCCTGTTTGTGCAATCTGGGGAAGTTTCAGAAGCTCCGTCCCCCTTAGCTGGACGATTGCTAACAACGATGAAGATCTCGACGCAGATGAAGCCTCTCAGATGGTAAAGAAAGGATGGAAGATACTGAAGGTAAAGGTTGGTTCCCTCCCGGTAGAAACTGATCTGAAGCGAATAAAGAGGATAAGGGAAGCTGTTGGAGACGAAGTAAGCCTTAGAGTTGATGCGAATCAGGGGTGGAGGTACGACCAGGCGCTTTCCATAATCCATGAGTTAAATAAGCTCAAGGTAGACCTACTCGAACAACCTCTTCCCAAACAGGACCTGCAGGGAATGAGTCTGATCGCATCAAATTCGGAGGTGCCCATTATGGCTGATGAATCGGTTACGGAGCTAAGGGATGCCGTTGGGCTCATATGTTGCAGGGGGAGTAGCGTTTTTTCGTACAAGCTTACGAAGATGGGTGGCCTTACCAAAGCTCGGTCAATATACGAAGTGGCCTTTGCCCATGGTATAAGCAGTTATGTTGGGTGTATGATAGAGACGTCTGTTGGAACAGCTGCATATCTTCACTTCGCGGCCTCCCTACCCGAGCTTGAATATGGTTGTGAGTTGTTCGGACCCCTTAGACTTCATGGTGACGTTGCCAAGAAACCTGTGGCTTACGGACAGGGGGAGGTTTTTGTCCCTAAGGGGGAAGGCCTGGGCGTCGATGTCGATCAGAAGAAACTCTCGAAATTCGTAGACCAGTAAACACTGCTAGCTCGCAGGTATGAATGAATATAAATGTCCATGAAAGGGCAGAGGTCTGAAACAGGATTTGAAGATAATATCTGTCAGGGCCATCCCGTTGAAAATTCCTGTATCCAAGAGTTATGTCTGGTCTCACGGAAAGGTGGATTTTTTCACTAATGTGCTTATACAGATTGAATGTGACGAAAGGATTACAGGTTACGGGGAATCAGACATCATATTCGGCGTTTCACAGGAGTCGCCTGAAACGATAGTTCAGATAGTCGAGAAGTACATGGCGCCCGCGATAATCGGAAGGGACGCCTTTGATATAGAAAATATATTAGAGGTTATGGATGAGAAGATAAAGGGAAACTATTCAGCAAAGAGTGGGGTGGAGTTTGCCCTTTGGGACATGAAGGGCAAGTACCTGAAGCAACCGGTGTACAACCTTCTGGGCGGAAGGTATAGAGACAGGGTGGAGGTGGATTACACCATCGGTATCGATACCCCGCAGGCGATGGCTCAGACGGCAAAGAGGATGCTGGACTACGGATACAGGACGTTTGTGGTAAAGGTTGGAAGGGATGTTGAAAGCGACGTGGAGAGGGTTGGGCGGGTAAGGGAGGCCGTTGGACCCTCTACCAAGGTTCGTGTTGATGTTAACGAAGGTTATACCGTGGAAAAGGCGATCAAAGCCATAAAACGGTTTGAAAAGTACGAACCGGAGCTTGTGGAGCAGCCTGTGGCACGCTGGGATATCAAGGGAATGGCTAGGGTCTCAAGAGCGGTTGACACACCAATAAGCGCCGACGAAAGCAATTCAAGTCCTCAGGCAGCATTTCAGCTCATTGAGAATGAGGCTGTCGACGCGCTGAACATCAAACTTCCCTACCATGGGGGACTATGGAACTCAATGAAGGTGGCTTCTTTGGCCGAATCGGCAGGAATCCCCATTATAATCGGTGGAATGAATCATTTTGAAGTGGGACGACAGGCAAACAGACATTTCGCCGTGTCGGTCAGGATGGCGCATTCAGGATATGCACACGAGGGGCCGGGTCCGGCTTCCCAGTCTCTCATGGATAACATAACAAAGAAGGTGGTAACTTACGACGATGTGAAATCTCAAGGAGGATATGTATTGCCAGGTGATGGACATGGGCTCTCCTTCGAATTGGATGAAGAAAAGGTACGTAAGTATTCGCAGGAGATTCGGATTTGACATTCAACATATTCCTAGCCAGCGATATCCATGGCTCCGACAAATGTTACAAGAAGTTTCTCAACGCACCCTCGTTCTATGGTGCCCAAGTTCTGGTGCTGTGCGGCGACCTCACGGGTAAGGCTCTTGTGTTTCTTGTGAAGGAGAGGGATGGAACCTACTGGTGCGACTATTTCGGTGAGGAGGTAAGGCTGGAAAATGAAGAAAAGATGTTGGAACTGAAGAAGAAGATTGACGACTCAGGATATTACAGCTACGTTTGCGAGAGGAATGAATTCGAGGCAGAACTCGCCCACGATGAGAGGTCGAAGGACAGGCTGCTTCATGGGTTGATTCACAAAAGGATGGCTGAATGGGTGGAGCTGGCTGACAAAAGGCTGGCGGGAAAGGGTGTGGAGTTCTATATGCTTCCAGGAAATGATGACCCTTTTAACATAGACGAGGTTTTCGAAGGTGACCATATCGCCAAGAATCCGGAGGGGAAGGTGCTTGAGATACGGGAAGGGCATGAAATGATCGCAACTGGGTACGTTAACATGACTCCCTGGAAGGCACCGAGGGATATACCAGAGGAGGAGTTGATGAAAAAATTACAGGGGATGGCATCTTCGCTCAGAAAACCCGAGAGGGCCATATTCTCGCTGCACCCGCCCCCTTACAACACGAATCTCGACCTCGCCCCAAAGCTGGAAGACTTCAAGCCGAAAACGGTGCTCGGACAGATGGAGTTTGAACATGTTGGTAGCAGGTCCGTGAGAAGGATCATAGAGGATTATCAGCCCATCGCATCCCTTCATGGTCACGTTCATGAATCAAAAGCAGTTTCAAGAATAGGCAGGACTTTGTGCTTCAACGCTGGAAGCGAGTACGAAAACGGAATACTTCGTGGGGTCCTTATAACCGTCTCAGACAAAAAGGTGGAGAACTACTTCTTCACGGCTGGTTAGTTTTGAATGGCTCACTACCTGACAACTTCCTCCACATCGTTGTACCATTGCTTTCTTGTTCCAATGGCCTCCCTCATTCTAAAGGAAAATGACTTTGGGACCTCGGAAATATAAGTGGAAATCTGCTTTGTCCTTTGGCTAACTATTGACTTTTCATCTTCCTTTAGCATAGGTTCACCCAGTGCAAACTCCCTCACCTTTTCCAAGTTTCTGTTTGCGGTGTACCAGAAACCCCAGTCCGAACAGAGCACCTTGCCCAGGTATGTCAGGTCTATCATATCCTGACCCGGTTGCGTACTGGTTTCGTGCTCAAGAAGGAGGATCACCATATCCTGTATGTCCTTCTTGTTGACATTTACAACCTGCAACTTCGTGAGAAGCAGATCACTTGGTGTCAATGTTGGGGAATCAAGTTCCAGCCTGTTTCTGAAATCTATTGTATGGTTCATCTCCAACACATCGAATATGATATCTATCTGGTGTGTTTTTGCAAACCATAACTGCCTCTTATGTCCATGGTAGGTGTTGAATCGCTCCGCCGGAGCGTAGCCAAGAGTTTTCATCACAGATTTTATCTGCTCCGAAGAACTTTTCCGGCTAACCAGATCGATGTCCGCTGGAGACCTTTGAAGCCTCTCAAATATATCGACACACCTCTTTGTGTGCAATCTGATCCCGACCCCTCCTATCAGCCTCGCAGTAACCTTTTGTGACGAAGCAGAATCCACGATTTTAAGGGCCTCATCACACAATCGATCTAATCTATCATCCAACGCTTGTTCAAATCGAGCCAAGCTATTAAACAGTAACGGCCGTTCTTGTGTGAGGCTCAAACCAGTTTTGAGGAAACCAATGTCTGAATCGATAGATTGTAACTCTGCGTTCGGATTTCATTTCACCGTCTTATTCTCGCACCCGGCGGTGCAACCTTCCAGACGTGAGATATTTTGTGTCCCGACCTTTTGATCAGAGTGTCGGCAACCCTCTCCACCTCCTGTTTCAAGCCTGTCATATCGATCGTGACAGGTATTCCTTCTTTAACCAGCACCCTTCCATCAACCAAGACGGTATCTACAGAAGATTTGTCTGCTGAATAAACCAAGTTATAAGGAGGATAGAAGCAGGTTGTCCACTCCGGACCATCCATTCTCAACACAACAATGTCTGCCCTCTTGCCAACTTCTATTGATCCAACTTCATCATTCATCCCTAATGCTTCCGCAGCCCTTATGGTGGAGATTTCTATCATCTTCTCTGGTGACATCAAACTTCTATCTCGTCTCCCATCCTTGAAGATCACTGAACACAAGTACATCACCCTGAACGGATCTTGGTAGTATGATGATACAGCAGAGTCGGTTCCTAGCCCTATGACAACCCCTTTTTCCAGCATTTCAGGCAACTTGGAACCAACTCCAGCACCGCTCCCTCTCACTGATGATGAGGGGCAGAATGCAACTCTGGTTTGGGACTGCGCAAGTCGAGTTACTTCATTATTGGTTAGAAAGACGGCGTGTGCGAGCAGCAACCTCCCCCCTAGGATTCCCTTACTGTCAAGGTATTGCACCGGCCTCTTGCCCTTTGACTCGAGGAATCTTTTGACCGACCCTTCATCCTCGGCCAGGTGCATGGTAAAAGTCACTTTATATGATTCTGAAAGTTCCTTCAGTGAAAGGAGTAATTCGTCTGTGCAGTACATAGGCGAAAAGGCGGAAACGCACGGTGTAATCAAACGGTTATTCAACGAAATTATACGCCTGAGGGTATGCTCTGACTTCTTTCTGGCTTCGGAGGTGCTCGAGACTCCGATGTTGAAAGGATTTTCCACATCGAGAAAGTGGGTTCCGCAGACGATTCGTATCCCCGACCTTTGTGCGGCATCGGTTACGCTTCTGATGTTATTTACGGTTCCAGGTTCGAGCAGCGTAGTGTAACCGGACATAAGAAGGTCCCCCATGGCATATAGGGAAACAGATCTTTCTTCCTCCTCTGTCATCCACCTTTGGATTCCGAATAGCGAGCGCAGGTACTCCCCTCTTCCCATCTCGTCAGGCAGCACCCCCCTTAACGCGTGACCGTAGCTTATGTGCGCGTGGCAATTGACGAAGCCTGGAATCACAAGCTTTCCTTTGCAGTCGAGTTCGGTATCCGCTACACCCTTTGCATCCTTCGAAACTTCAGTTATCAGTCCATCTTCGATTAGTATGGAGCAATCCCTCAAAATTCTTCTTCGTCTGTCCACAGTTACTATCCATGAAGCATCTTTAAGTAGTAACGAGTTCAATGTGAACACCTGTGTAGCTCCGTTATTTGTATCATATTGATATTTTCAGTGTAAGAGCAAAACCCCAAGCCAACGATATAAACTAGGCAAGCCAAGCTAGACTTGATCTAGGATGCCTGTTCGAATCACCGACCGTTATCAGATCACCCATATTCATTGAAATGTGGGGGTCTCTGAAGGGTCTACTACAACGTCCAAGACCACAGGCTTGTCAGTTCTGAACGCTTCCTCCAAGGATGGTTTGATATCTTCAGCCCTTCTTACCCTGATACCCTTCGCCCCGAAGGCTTCGGCAACTTTTGAAAGGTCGACGTCGAGATTGAACTCCGTGCCCAAAACATTTCCGTACCTTCTGACCTGAGAGTTTCTTATAGAGCCCAGGCTTAGGTCATTTATCACTACGGATACGATATTCGCATGATTCTCTACTGCTGTAGCCAGCTCTTGGCAGTGCATCTGAAAGGAAGCGTCCCCGCCCACAGATACAACTCTCTTCTGAGGGTGAACCATTTTGCATGCTATCGCGGCCGGTAGCTCATACCCCATTACCGCATACCCTCCAGAATGTATCCAGCTTCTGGGTTTATAGATTGGAAGCACAGACGCTGCCCACATCTTTGCCCTACCCGCCCCCGACGTGATAATGCTATCCCTGCCGGTGAATTCTGATAGCTCCTTGATCAGTCTCTGAGGCTTGATGGGCTGGGCCGAAGAATCCCTTACCGATGCGTACGTCTTGAGCCAACCTTCTCTATCCTCCTTTATCTTCGATAGCCACTCTCTTCTTTTACCCGGTTCCGCGAGCAACAGTTTCGAAAGTTCGGAGATGGTTTTTCGTACATCACCTACAAGGCCAAGGTCGACATGAACATTTCTTCCTATTTCAGAGGGGTCGATGTCCACCTGAATCACCTTCGAGTCGTTTGCCTTCTTCCACCCCTCCATGGAAACGTCGGTAAACCTGAACCCAAGAGCAATCAACAGGTCTGCGGATTCGGCTAACCTTAATCTGAATGCGGGGACGTACTCTCCTATACGGCCAATACAAAGGTCATCATCCTCCGGTATGGCACCCCTCCCGTTGTAGCTGGTGGCTACAGGTATTCCAAACTTCTTTGAAAATTCTGCCAACAAGCTTGACGCATCGGAGGAGATGACGCCACCTCCTGCAACAATAAGCGGCCTTTCTGATTCTGAAATCATGGACGCGGCTCCTTTTAGTAGATCAGGGTGAGCAGCACCAAAGCTAACCTTCGGCACAACCTCTGGTTCTGGGTAATCTCCGTTGAACGAAGAGATGTCGGATGGTATATCCACATGCACCGGGCCCGGTCTTCCACTTATCGCTGTCCTGTATGCATCTGTAAACACACGAAAGGCGTTCTGCCCTTCCTTCAACTGAAATGTCTTCTTGGTGATCCCTCGGAATAAGGACAGATGGTCGGTCTCCTGCTGGTATCCCCTTCCCTGTACACTCAACGGAAGCTGACCGGTTATCGCCATGACCGGTGTCGAATCGGACATGGCTGTCGCCACCCCGATCGTCATGTTAGCCGCTCCAGGGCCCATGGTTGAAATACACACCCCCACTTTACCCGTAAGCTTCGCGTATGCTTCAGCCATAAATGAGCCGGCCCCCTCATGTCTTACGAGCACATGTTTCACATTACTATTCTTTCTCAGAGCCTCGTAAATGGGCAGCACCGGCCCGCCGGGATGTCCGAACACGAACTCTATCCTCTGTTTTTCAAGGAATTCAACAATCCAGTCAGCAACTGTTTCCAAGTCTGCGTCCGCTGTACCATGAATTTATTTCATTAAAGTGTTTCCTGTACCGGAGCCGGTCGCGTGCAAAGATATATAGCCAAACTGGCCTGCGCCAAATGCTACGATAACTTTCTGCCCGCCACCAAAGGCTCCATTATCGGCTTTCCTTCTGCGAACCTACTCAACCTGAACGGTTTCAGCAATTCAGGTTTCTTTCCGGAGGATATGTATTCTGAAAACAGTGTTCCAAGGGCCGGTGCTACCATCAACCCGTGTCCTGTAAACCCAGAGGCAAGGTACAACCCCTTGACGGTATCGTCTTCTCCAAGTATAGGCGAACCGTCCGGTGTTACGTCGTAGGTTCCTGACCATTGTCTGAGCAGGTTCAAGCCGGTGAGTTGTGGGAAGAGCTCGTGTAGCTCCTTTGCCAGCTTTTTTATGAATGTCAGGCTCACGGTGGTTTCTCTTGACTCCTCATTCCAAGGATCTCGCGTATCGCAAAGCACTTCACCCCTAAGGGTCTGACTTAGTAACAGACCCAGCGACAGGTCCCAAAAGACGGGTTTCAGGAAACGTTTGTAAGGTTCTGTCACAGCCGCTTCCCTCCTGTAGGACTTTATCGGAAGGTTAACCCCTACTGTGGCTGCCAAGTCCTTTGAAAACACCCCCGTCGCGTTTACCAATTTCTTTGCCAAGATCGACCCTGCACTGGTTTCCGCGCCTTTGATCTCGCCTGAAGACGAGACAAATTTGAAGCATTCAACATCTTCAAGGATCTCGACCCCCATTCTTCTGGCCGCTCTTTCATATCCCCAGAGAACAGCATCATGGTGAACAGAACCATCTCGATCGTTGAAGGATGCGCATATCACATCGTCTGACTTTAGATGGGGTATCATCTGCAGCACCCTTTCCCTCGACAGTACAACACTTTTCACCCCTAAACTGTTCTGTAATTTCACATTTCGACGGATCTGTTCTGCCTGCGCTTCTGTCCTTGCGAGCATGAGGTAGCCCTTCTGGTCGAACAGTACATTCCATTGAAGCTCCCCTGATAGCTTCTCCCAGATGTCTATGCTATGCTTCATCAGCCTGATCATGGGCTCGTTGCTGAACTGTTCACGAACTCCACCTAGGTTTCTGCTCGAGGCTCCCCTTCCTACCTTCCCTTTATCTATGAGCAGTACCTTTCCTATCTTCATTTTCGCACAGTTGTACGCGATGGAGAGTCCTACAACCCCTCCCCCGACAACAAGCAGTTCGGCAGATCTTTCAGTCATTGAGACACCAAGCTTGAAAATGGTATGGGGTATATCGGCTGTCTTGTCGTTGTAAGAAACCCCTGAGAGTGGGGGTTCTTCATATAAAGAATAGATGCAACCGTCATAGCACACTGCTTTCCCTGGCAGGGTCCTGTCAAACACCCCGTGTACCTTTTGAGCGATTCCACGTAATCGTATCCTTCATCTATCGATCTGCACAGGTCCCTTGCAGACACATCCTCACATATGCATCCAAAAGAATCTGGCGAGTTCATGAACCTTCTGAGGTATTCATCTGCGGTTATATCCATGCAAACCTTATTTTCAAAGCTGGTGTCATACCCCACATGGACCCCTTCCCCATTCGAATCCTTTACAAGGAAGCTTCGCACAGCACGGACATTTGAAACTTTTGACCCACTCATCCCCTTAACCGTGAATACGCCTTTGCCCTCTGAAACCAGTTGCAGATCGAGTCCTAGTTGAAGCGCCAGTTCGAAATTAGGCTGGTACCTTCCGCATATAACCACAAGGTCTGCCACCTGCTCTTTCAGACCACCTTCCGCCAAGGATAGTAGCTTCACCCTTCCCGAACCCGCCACATCTGATATGATTCTTTTTGGCAGGAGTTTGATGTCAAACCGGGAGGCAAGTTCTTCTTCTTTATCCGTGAAGGAACCGCTCCTCACCAAACTGACAGAATCCATTCCTCCCCGCCCAATCAGGTCCGCTGCGACGAGTGTTCCCAGACCGTTCAGGTCAACCACCGTGGCACTCGAAGGTAATTCGGCGCCATCATTCATCAGAATCTGTAAGCCCAAACTGAGCACAACCCTTGGGGAGTCGTTGTTTGGAAAAATTGGAAGCACTTCGTGTCCCCCCGTGGCCACTAAGACATTTTTCGCTGTGATCTCATATATTGTATCTTCTGATAAAGCCAAGATGCAGTTCTCGTCCTTGTAGTAACCCACGGCTGTGGAATTACACAAACAGTTTATCCTTCTGCTAGAATTTATCTTGGTCATCATAGACTGGACCTCCTCCTTCATCGACTTCATCTCCTCCGTGTAGGGTTTAGCCTTCCCCCACCTTACACCAAAATCCCCTCCAAGTTCCTCAAACGAATCCAACATCAAAACAGTATCAGATTGCAGATCAGTTTGAAGGTCCCCGATACCGGCGGCGGCGAGAGCTGCCTTCATCCCAGAATATCCACCACCTATCACCAGACAATCTACTTCCAATCTCTGCCAAGCCGACCTCCTCCCGACAGACGAAGGAACTCTTCCTATTCCGGCCGTCCTTTTGAGTGTGCTGAAGAACATTTTACTCATGAATCTGGAATCATTGAAGTGCCTGTACTGAAAGCCAGGGCCAAGAACTCTGGAGAATACTTGGGTCAAACCTAAACTATCTAGAAGTGGGAGTTTATTCTGAATTTCCATATCAGGCAGCTTGTTGACCCTTCTGGTACATATCCTGACATTCGGTGTCCCCCCTACCCTCATCATACAGTTGGGGCACATACCTATACCGCAGAGGTAACCCCTTGGTCTGTGTAACCTAAAACTTCTAGACAGGCACGGTTCCTTATAATTAAAAACCTTCGATGACAGTCTAACCGCGGATCCCTTCTTCTCTTCCAACGGTAGAACCCATCTGGAAAGGCAATAAATTCTTTTGAACAAATCGGGCGTATTAGCAGGCATCTGGTTGTTGGACGCCTTTCCTTCGAGACAGTTTGGTCTCTCCACTTACCTTCAAGGCTATAAGTCAGAGGTCTGGTCAGGGTGATTGTGAACGTGAAGGGGGGCAGGCATCATTACGGTCAAGCTGTGGGCGTTCTGACTCTGGACACAAAATTCCCAAGAATACCCGGCGATATTGGAAACGCATCCACATTCAATTTCCCAGTCAGACTGAGGGTGGTCAAAGATGCCACCATTCCAAGGGTTGTAAAGAGGACTGATTTGGCCTTGTTGAAGCCCTTCATTGAGGCTGCAAAGGAACTAGAGGCTGAGGGTGTGAGGGCGATTACTACAAGCTGTGGTTTCCTGTCAATATTTCAGGATGAGCTCGCATCTGCTGTTAAGGTACCTGTGCTTACCTCCTCGCTTCTTCTTGTTCCTATGGTCCACAGGATGCTGGGAAGGGGGGAAAGGGTGGGAGTAATAACGGCCAACTCAGACACTCTGGGTGAAGAACACCTTCGTGGAGCCGGAATCGACCCCGGCACCATAAGGGTGATGGGCCTCCAGACTATGCCCGAATTCTCGAAGATAGACAACGACGAGCTTGAATTCGACCCATCTATAGTCGAAAAGGAGGTGGTCCAAGCCGCTGCTTCCCTCCAGAAGTTGGGAGATGTAGGGGCGATAGTCTTCGAGTGTGCAAATCTTCCCCCGTATTCTAAGGCTGTGCACGAGGCTACCAAGCTTCCCATATTTGATATTATACATCTTGTGAATATGGTTTACCAGGCTACCGTTGTAAGGGATAGATTTGCTTTGGGGTTCATTTAGCACCGCCGACGGTTCGCTTGTTCGCGTATCCGAATTTTAAAACGAGCTTTCGATATATCCTACGAATTTTTGAAAGGTTAAATCTTCAGCCTGAAGTGGGGCTGGTATGACGTCTTCATCATTGGTTGCAGATACAAAGGTAGCTAGGCTATCTGAATATGTCTCGAACACCTCCTTCGAGGACATTCCGGATAATGTGGTCAAACAGGCAGAGATGATGCTGCTTGACACCCTCGGTGCGATGCTAAGGGCTTCTTCAAGAAGATATCCAGCGGGTGATATGCTCATGAATTTCGTTAAGCAAATGGGAGGTGAAGAGCAGGCAACAATAGTGGGTCGGGGACAAAGGACGAATCTCGTCAATGCTGCATTAGTAAATGGAACCTTCGGGTACTACTGCGATGTAGAGAGTCACCATGCAGAGGCAGTTGCACATGTTGCAGCTGTCATTGTTCCTACAGCGCTAGCCGTAGCTGAAGCAAACAGGTTGTCGGGTAGGGAATTAATCAAATCCCTAATTCTGGGGTACGATGTTGAGACAAGAGTAAGTAATGCTCTGGACCCCAATGCACTCTATGCACGGGGGTTTCATCCCTCGGCTGTGGCTGGATGCTTCGGCGCGGCTGCCACGGCAGGCTCACTTCTCGGACTCGATAGCGAGTCACAAGTAAGGGCCTTTGGGCTCGCCGGCTGTCAGGCCTCGGGTCTTCTAGCTTGGGTAACTGACTTCACGGAAAATTCGAGACCATTCCAAATGGGTGTTGCGGCCAGGAATGGAATAACCTCTGTACTGTTGGCCCAGGCAGGTTTTGGGGCACCTCCGGACATCTTCGAGGGCAAAAACGGTGTTTTCGGCGCCTTCACAGATGCACCAAAACCGGAAAGACTCCTTGAAGGCTTAGGGAAACGTTATACGATAATGGAGGCGGCCTTCAAGCTCTACTCGTGCTGCGCCTTTATTCATCCAGGTGCCGACGCCCTTCTTTCAATAATAAAGAAGAACAAACTCGCGCACGAGGAGATTGAAGAAATAGAGCTGCGGTTTCCCAAACCCGGCGCAGGTATAATTGATAACAACCAGTTAAAATCTCATAACGCTCAGTATATACTCCCGATACTTGCTGTTCAGGGAGAAGTAAACATCGAAGATATATTACAGGAAAGGAGAAACGAGAGGGAGATAGCTAGGCTCTCCGCGAGGACGAAATTGATCTATGACGAAGAGCTTGCGCCGCTCTTCCCGGCCAAATACACCAGCATAGTAACTGTCAAGACTAAAAATGGAAGGTCATTTACCGAGAGGGTGGACCATGCGAAGGGAACACCCGAAAATCCGGTGAACTATGAGGAAATTGAGGATAAATTCCGCAGGCTCACCGCGCCCGTGATCGATAGAAGTCAGGCTGAGAAAATTATAAGGGAGGTACGGGAAATAACTTCAAGACCTGACATATCTGGTCTTGTCGGCCTGATTTCTACGCAAAGAAGTTGAACCTTCTGCCCACGTTACTTTTCAGGGCTCTTTCATAAACAATCTTTGCTACAGCTACGTCTTGGATGGCCATGCCGGCCGACACAAACACTGTCGTCTCATCACCCATCCTGCCCGGCTTTCTACCGGTCAAGAGTTCTCCAAGGGTGCCACATATATCAGACTCCCTCAAAACCCCGGTAGCAAAAGCTTCACTCAGAGAGTCCCTCTTTGCTACCTCGATGTCATCCACAAACGTCCTTGATTCTTTCATGAGCATGAAGTCCACCTCCTTCTTACCTAACCCTGCTCCAACCCCAACCGAATTCACATGGGTCCCTTCCTTCACAATCTTTTTGGTCACCACCGGGGTGGTGGATGGTGTGGCTGCAGCTATGATGTCACAACCCTTCAACTCATCCAAGGATGTTACGGCTTCACAATCCATTCCGTACTTGGATAGTTCGCCGACAAGATTTTTCGAATTTTCTGTCGATATGTCATACACTTTTACTTTCTTTGGGCTGCGTACTTCTGAGATTCCCCATAACTGTCCCCTCCCCTGAACCCCCGCCCCTATAAGACCAACAACCTCGGAACCCTTCGTTGAAAGGAGATCTGCGGCCAACGCCCCAACTGCCCCGGTTCTAAGCATAGTCAGGTAATTCCCATCCATTATTGCCACAGGTAATCCGTTATCAATTCTGTTCAGAGTTATTATCGATACGACCCTGGGAAGTCCATCCTTCGGGTTTTGATGGTAGAGAGAAGCTATCTTCGATACTGAACAGCCAAGTGAATCCACAGCCGATTCCATGTATCCGATGGAGCCGTGGTACTGTTCAAATGGTATGTGTACACGAGGGTAGGACTTGGTCCTTCCCTCCTGATGCTCGATAAACACGTTCCGTAAAGCTTCAATGGCGTCTCGCATCCCTATTAACCCTTCCACTTCGCTCTTGGTTAACAGTATGGTTTCCATGCTCGGGGGGCTCAAACCCACAACTTCACACTCGAATATGTTGGGTAGATTAGCTTATTTATAATAATCATACCAAGACACCCGACTTTTCAAAGGTCATTCTAATCTTCTTGCCACATCGCAATTTCTCCAGCCCTTCCCTTCTTAAGGCTCATCAGCAGGTATGGTCAACAAAACTTCAGGTACGCCCAGCG
>Ga0080006_1080686_pt1 | contig 46716 bp, 44 predicted proteins | sample RS3BMetagenome_FD_69209 | JGI IMG/M metagenome (GOLD analysis project Ga0080006, IMG submission 69209) | Ferric oxide microbial mat and aquatic microbial communities from Rainbow Spring, Yellowstone National Park, USA - RS3B (SPADES... ... | reverse complement strand
CGCGGCCACCACCCCGACCCCGACCGCGCCCCCGACCTCGACCTCGACCCCGACCCCGCCCCCGACCCCGACCCCGACCCCGACCTCGTCCTCCCCCTCACGGCGCCGGGCTGCCGTCCGCCTTCACCGCGAACCCCATGCCAGACACCGGCTGGGCGGTCATGTAGTCGATCATGTCGACCTGGATCGCGCCGTCGCTGCGGCGCTGCACCAGCGCGTACCCGTAGTCGACGCTGCCGCTGCTGAGCGGCGCGCCGCCGTTGCCGACGATGACCTCGCGCTGCGAGCTGCGCCCGTAGGTGTGCGAGTGGCCGACGATGGCCAGCGTGTACGGGTGCTTGGCCATGATCTGCTCGCTCGGCGTGACGCCGGGCGCGGTCGTCGCGCTCGCCGGCTCGTGGCGCACGACGAACGTGTACGTCGTCGATTCCGACATCGCCGAGTCGAGCCACGTGCCCTGATCGCTCGTCCACGCGTTGGCGGCCACGAACACGAACTTGGCCGTCCAGGATCCGTCGGCAGCCGCCACGTGGATCGCGTAGTAGGGCTTGGTCTGACCGATGGGCGCCAGCATCTTGGACATGAACGCCTGGTAGTTGGCGGTCTGCCCCGAATGGGTGCCGGGCCCGCAGTTGGACGCGGTGGCGCCCGTGCACTCGTGGTTGCCCATGGCCGGGAACTCGGGACCGGGGAACTGCTTTCGCGCGCCCAGGTACAGGTCGAGCTGCGCGCCCGCGGTGCTGCCGTACGAGAACTGGTAGTCGCCGGTGGACACGACGAACGGCACCTGCGGCCGATGGGCCGTGATGTCGGCGAAGATCTTGTCGACGATCGCCGTCGGGTAGCTGCCGATGTCGTCGGGGTTGGGCGGACGCGAATCGCCCGCGACCGCGAAGACGAGGCTGTCGAGCGTGCCGCCGTCGGGCCCGAAGGGCGCCCCGGCGTCTGCCGCGGCGCCATCCCCCGCATCGTCGCCCCCGGAAGAGGGCTGCACGCCGTTGCCGCTGGAGCAGCCGGACGCCGCGAGCAGGGCGACGAGGACGGAGCACGTCGAGAGCTTCATGGAGGCGGAGCAACTACGCTCCGTGCGACCGGTGAGCAACGTCGTCGAGCTTCGCGCCATCGAGGGCGTCTCGCCGGGACAGAATCTTCCACGCGAAGCGTTTCCGTCACGCGGACGCGCCACCGGCCGCCTGCAAAATTCGCGTGATCGGAGACTCGAACGCGGCGGGGACGCCGCGGGCCATTGATGAACGCCCCCCGAGGCAGCACGACGGCCGCGCGGGTTCGGCGGAGGTCTCGATGCGAGCACGACACGTGGCGCGATGGTTCGGTGTGATCGGCGCCCTGGCGCTGGCGGCGGCGTGCAGCGCGGGCACGCGTTCGAGCGGGTTCGGAAACCAGGGGCCCGGCGGCGCCGGCAACGGCGACGACGGCGGCAACGGCTCCGGCGGCAACGATGGCCCCGGCTCGGGCGGCGGCATGCTGGGCGGCAACGGCGGAGAGGGCGGCGCCGGCCAGGGCGGCGCCTGCATGTCGACGAACCCGAACGCCGACATGGACAAGGACGGCTGGACCCCCGCCCAGGGCGACTGCAACGACTGCGATCCGAACGTGAACCCGGGCGCGATCGACGTGCTTCACACGAACGACGGCGGCGCCCCCGCCTGGGGCGACGAGGACTGCGACGGCAAGCCGGGCGACTCCGCGCAGCCCTGCGACAACGGTCTCGCGCTCACCGACGTCGATCCGAACGACGGGGCCAAGGCGATCGAGCTGTGCCGCACCGCGACCGACACCGATCGCAAGTACGGCGTGATCTCGGCGGCGTACGTGCGCGCCAACGGCGCGGCGGTCGCGAGCCCCGGCGCGCAGGTCGGCATCGAGCCGGGCTGGGGCACCAACGTGCACGTGCAGGCGGGCCAGTCGATGCTCGTGCTCTCGAGCGGCTACGCGCGCTTCGTCGGCCAGGCCGGCGCGTGCAACGGCATCTCGTGCGTGACCGACATGACCGGCACGCCGCCCACGGGCTTCCCGCAGGACGATCCGGCGTGCCCGCCGACGCCGGCCATCGCCGACGACATCGCGCTGGAGCTCAAGATCCGCGCGCCGTCGAACGCCACCGGGTACGCGTTCAACTTCAAGTTCTACTCGTTCGAGTACCCCAACTACGTGTGCGACAAGTCCGGGTACAACGACCAGTTCGTGGCGCTCGTCAGCCCGCCGCCGATGGGCGCGTACGTGCCGCCCGGATCGAGCTTCGGCAACATCTCGTTCGACAGCAACAACCACCCGGTCAGCGTCAACATGGGCTTCTTCGACGTGTGCGACCCGAGCACGCCGACCCGCTTCGCCTCGAGCTGCAAGAGCGCCGGCGGGACGTGCCCGCCGCTGCCCAGCCCCTACTGCCCGCTCGGCGTCGGCGAGCTCGCGAGCACGGGCTTCGACACGTGGTCGAAGGACGGTCCCGCCGGGGCGACGCGGTGGCTGCAGACGCAGGCGCCGGTGCAGGGCGGGTCGATCCTCACCATCCGCTTCGCGATGTGGGACGCGGGAAATGCGCTCTACGACTCGACGGTGCTGATCGACGACATCCACTGGATCGCGAACGGCGCCGTGCCCGTGCAGACGCAGCCGCAGCCGTCGCCGCAGTGACGGTCGTGCTATGAGGAACGGGGCAAGATGAGGCCCCCGACGAATCACCTGGTGCTCGTGCTCCTCGGCCTCGGGCTCGTCTCGTGCGGCGGGGCGAGCGCGCAGCCCGCATCTCCCGCGGTCGACACCCACAACGTCCAGGCGCGGCTCGCGGCCGGGCCGTGGGTGCTCGCCCGCTACCAGCCCGACGATCCGGCGGGGCGGATGTTCGGGCCGCTGCTCGCCCAGCAGCTCGGCGCGCTGGTCGTCACCTTCGATGGCCAGACGATGCACGCGCAATCGCCGACGTTCGCGATCACCCGCCCCTACACCGTTCAGAACGCGGCCGGTTTCGTGTTCGACTTCGTCTCGCCCGATCCGGACGGCTCCGGCGCGGTCCGCTCGCACTGCGAGATCAGCGAGGACGGCCGGCGCATCGACTTCGTCACGCAGACCGACCCCTGGGCCGGTCAGGGCGAGCTGCAGCGGCAGGGACCGTAGGGCCGCACCGCAGGGCGGCACCCGGCGCGCCGCGAGCCGCTATACTCCCGCACCATGAGCCGGATGCGCCTCGGGATGGCGGTGCTCGTCGTCGCCGCCGCCATCGCCGTGGTGCTGCTGCGATCGCGGCACGCGCAGGCACCGACCACGGCGGGCATGCACGCGGCCGGGATCGATTTCCGCATGGCGCCGCTCAGGGCGGCGATGAACGCCCCCGAGGGGAGCACCCCGTGCGAGTCGGCCTACAACTCGCTCGAGGCGCTCGACGACGCGTCGCGCAAGCAGGGCCAGGCCACGCCGTGGAAGCAGCTCGCCGATCGCGACACGTTCCTCGGGCGGTGCGGGAAGCTGCCCGCGCCGGACCAGCAGTGCCTCGCCGCCCGCTACCAGGCGCACCACCACGACGTGTGCGACCCGATCCTCCAGCGCTACGGCGGCGACGACCCGCTCTTCGAGGCCGCCACCGCGAAGCCGTAGTCGCACGGCGGCGCGCACCAGCCTCGGCTCACGGGCAGGCCGGCTGGCTCCAGTCGTTGGGGCTGCCCGACGGGTTGCAGGCGAACCAGTTGCCGTTGCTGTCGGTCCACGAGAAGGACATCGAGCTGCCGTACGACGTGTTCTGGGTCGCCTGCTTGACCTGGTTCAGCAGGTACGCCGAGTCGTCGTTGCAGTCGTGGCCGGGGGGCGTGTCCCAGTTGTACCCGGTGCCGCACGCGCCGGTGACCGAGCCGGTGCTGCCGGAGAACTCGTACGTGAGGCTCGCGACGTCCTGGTTGTTCGGGACCCAGCCCTCGGACGGGTTGGTGTAGCACTGGTAGCTCATGCTGCTGTCGGTCGCGCACGAGCCGTGGTTGCACGACACGACCTCCTCGTCCCAGCTGCTCGTGCAGTTGCTGTAGTTCCAGCCGATGTTCGAGCTGTGCTTGGCGACGAAGTAGATCGTCTTGCTGTAGAGGTCTCCCTCCCACCAGTTGTAGTAGCAGCTGGCGTTGTAGGCGGCGTCCTTGGGCAACGTCTCGCGGATCCTGGCCGCCTTCGCCTGAAGCTCCGGCATCTCGGAGGGGATGCGGCGCGTCAGGTTGGTGGCGTGGAAGACGTGGTCGGCGTACGTGGGGCCGAGCTGCGTGGCGAGCGCCTTGGTGGCGGTGCGCGCGAGCTGGAAGTCGAGATCGCGGTCGGCCGGGTGCGTCACGCTGGCGGCGATGTCGGCCGGCCAGGTGGGATCGATGAACGTGTCGCCGCCCATCTGGATGATGAACGTCCCGCCGTGCGAGTCGACGAAGCGCTCGTCCATCTCGTGCTGGGGCTCGTTCGGGAACTGCTCGCGGTAGATGGCGGGCTTGAGCGGCCCGACGCGCGACTCGAAGTACACGACGCGCCCGTTCTCCTTGAAGGCGGCGTTGACGCCCCAGTCGGGCTTCGACGTGAACACGGTCAGGCCGTCGGCCAGCGATTCCGGTGCAGGACGAGACGCCGACGTGCTCGCGGGCCCGCTTCCGGAGCAGGCCACCAGACCGAAGCCAGCGCTCAAGGCCATCGCCCCCACGGCCGCCGCGATCACGATCGTCTTGCGCATCGAGAGAACCTCTTCGTCGGGGTCGACCGGCTCCCTCGCGAAGCCGGCGCCACCGTCGTGAAACCCTTCCGTTGCGCGCTCCGTGCCACGCGCCAAATTCGCGGAATCGTTGATTCTCGACGTCAGAGCGGTTCAGGACCCGAACGACGCGGGTTCGTTTTCCGAACTACCGTTTGGCTTCTGAACTGCGCCGGTCGACGGAAGAGCCGCTCGGCCCTGCCGTCGCGCGCGGCGCGGCCGCGCCCCGGCACCCGCGCTGCACTCGCCCACGAGCGCAACCGACGCGGGAGAGGGCCATGGATGAAGAGCGGTGCGGTGGATCGCGGCGGACGTTCCTCAAGGTCATCGGCGCCGCCGTCGTGATGCTGGGCTGGGACCCCAGGCCGCCGAGCCATGGCAGCGCACCGCCGGCGGGGCCGATCGGCGGGGGGCCGGCGCCCGATGCGTACCGCGTCCCGACCGGCGTGAAGATGCCGATGCGCCGCCTCGGTCGGACCGGCGTCGAGGTGTCGCTGATGGGCGTGGGCGGCTGGCACCTCGGCGTGCCGAGCGAGGCGGACGCCGTGCGCATCGTCCACGAGGCCATGGACCACGGCGTGACGTTCTTCGACAACTGCTGGGACTACAACGGCGGCGAGAGCGAGCGGCGCCTCGCCACGGCGCTGTCGACCGGCGGCCGTCGCGATCGCGCGTTCGTGATGACGAAGGTCGACGGACGCACCGCGGCCGCGGCCTCCGCGCAGCTCGACGAGTCGCTCCGGCGTCTGCGCACCGATCACGTCGACCTGCTGCAGATCCACGAGGTCATCCGCGAGTCCGATCCGGCGCGCGTCTTCGCGCCCGGCGGCGCGATCGAGGCGCTCGTGCGCGCGCGCGAGGTCGGCAAGACGCGCTTCCTCGGCTTCACCGGCCACAAGAGCCCCGCCATCCACCTCGCGATGCTCGAGGAGGCGCGCCGACACCACTTCCGGTTCGACACCGTGCAGATGCCCCTGAACGTCATGGACGCGGAGTACGACAGCTTCCAGAAGCGCGTCCTGCCCGTGCTGCTGAAGGAGAACATCGGCGTGCTCGGCATGAAGCCCATGGGCTCGGGCGTCCTCCTCGAGAGCGGCGTCGTCTCGGCGGTGGAGTGCCTGCGCTACGCGTTCGGGCTCCCGGTGTCGGTCGTCATCACGGGCATCGACTCGATCGGCGTGCTGCACCAGGACCTGGCGAGCGCGCTCACGTACGAGCCGATGACCCGGTCGGACCGGCAAGGGCTCCTCGCGCGTGTCGCGAGCGCGGCGAAGCGCGGCGAGTACGAGCAGTACAAGACGACCGACAGGTTCGACAGCACCAGGGCGCATCCGCAGTGGCTCGACTCGGCGCGGATGAAGTGACGAGGGGCGGCGAGGCCATCGAGTCGTTGACGGCCCGCCCCAGGCGCTCGATGCTTGGCGCGGGGGTCACGCGAACGGCGTCCGTGTTTGCGGTCACCCGGGGAGATCCGCGCCATGTCGACGACGATGCCGAAGCACATTTTCGTTCTCATGCTCGAGAACCGTTCCTTCGATCACATGCTCGGCTTCTCGGGCCTGTCGGGGACCGACGCCGCGACCGGGAGTCACACCACGATCGAGGGGCTCGCCGGAGACGAGTGCAACGTCTTCGGCGGGACCGAGTACACGGTCGTTCGCGGCGCCGACTACGCGGTGCCCGCCGATCCGGGGCACGAGTTCCCCGACGTGCTCACGCAGCTCACCGGCGTGCACCGGTACGCGGCCCCCTACCCGCCCGTCGACAACTCGGGGTTCGTCGACGCGTTCAGCCACAGCGGCGGTGCGGGGGCGAACCTCGGCGAGGTGATGCGCTGCTACGACACGCCGCGGCAGCTTCCCGTCCTGTACGCGCTCGCGCAGGAGTTCGCGGTCTGCGACCACTGGTTCGCGTCGCTGCCGGGGCCCACCTGGCCGAACCGCATGTTCGCGCACGCGGCGTCGTCGGCGGGGCTCGATCACAGCCCGTCCACGGCCGAGATCCTCGAGTGGGAGACGGTCGACGGCTTCGCGCCCCCGAACGGGACCATCTACGAGGCGCTGCAGGCCGCCGGCCGCTCGTACCACCTCTACTCGGGCGACGAGTTCCCGATCGTGTCCGCCTTGAAGGGCATCGAGCTCACGGACGTGCACCGCATCGACGACCTCGTCGCGGCGCTCGCGAATGCGAACACGCCGTTCCCGTACGACTACGTCTTCATCGAGCCGAGCTACGACGCCCTGCACGACTACCGGAACAGCAGCTGCCAGCACCCGCTGGCCGACGTGCGTGGTGGGGAGGCCCTCCTCAAGACGGTGTACGAGGCGATCCGGAATTCGTCCGTGTGGGAGAGCTCGATGCTCGTCATCGCGTGGGACGAGCACGGCGGGTTCTTCGATCACGTCTCGCCGCCCAGGGCCGTCGCTCCCGGCGATACGGCGCCGGGCTCGAAGTACAACCAGTACGGGTTCACCTTCGAGCAGTACGGCGTGAGGACGCCGGCCATCGTGGTCTCGCCGCTCGTGCCGCGGGGGACGATCGATCATCGGATCTACGACCACGCGTCCATCCCGAAGACGGTGGAAGTGCTCTTCGGGTTGGGGCCGATGACGGAGCGCGATGCCAACGCGAATCACCTGCTGTCGCTGCTGTCGCTCGCCAGCACCGGCGACAGGCCCGCGCCGCCGACGCGGCTGCCGTCGCCGGGGCAGGCGCCGGCGGTGATGGCGGCTGCCGCGCCGTCGCCCCTGGCGGCGATCGGAGCAGGCGCCGTGCCGGTCACGCGGCCCGACGCGTCGGTCAACCGCGGCGTGCTCCCCACGTTCGTGCACGCGGCAATGCGGCAGGATCTCCTGATGCGGCCCGATCAGAAGCAGGCGATCCTCGCCAGGGTCGCGGGGCTCGAGACGCGAGCCGACGCGATGGCGTACATGCAGGACGTGCAGAATCGACTGCGGACGGGGGCGAGTGGGGTCAGGAGTGCGCTGGCGTGACGAGCTACGCCGCCCCCTGCTCCCCTCCCTCGTCCATCTCCTCGTCGTCCAGCGACGCGCTCAGATCCAGCATCCGCGTCGTGTCGCTCACGTAGCTCGTCGACACCGGCCTCACGACGCGGCGAAGGCGCGCCATCACGAGCGCGATCTCGGCGGCCGCCTCGACGGCGACGAGCACGTCGTCGCGCTCCTCGTCGTCGTCCACGCGGCAACGCTTGCGCATGCGCTCGAGCCGCAGCTGCAGCACCATCAGCGGGTTGTTGATCTCGTGGCTCATCGCCGCCGCCGTCTCGAGCAGCGTCTCGAGGCGCACGGACTTCATCCGCTGCTCCTCGAGCTGCTTGGCCATGGTCAGGCGCTCGGCGAGCGCCTCCGCGTGCGCGGCGAGCGCCCGCCGCTGCTCTTCGCGCTCGAACTCGAACATCGCGAGGCGCGCCAGCACGACGAGCGTCTCGATGTGCGCCTCGGTCGTCTCGTGCGTCTCCGTGTCGACCGCCGCGAGGGTGCCCCAGACGGTTCCGTCGCTCCGGCGCAGCGGGACGCCGATGTACGAGCGCAGCCCCATCTTGGTGTGCGCGGGCAGCGTGCGAAACGCGGGGTGGCCGTCCATGTTGAAGACGCGCAGGGCCTTCGCGTTTCGTGCGACGAACTCGCAGGGCATCTCGTTGGCCGGAAGCGTCGTGCCGCTGGTGACACCGAGGCCTGCGCGGTCGGACGCCTCGAGGACGGTGAGCGTGTTGGTCGCCAGGTCGATGCGCGAGAGCACGCACACGCGCATCCCGCACAGCTCGTGAACGAGCTCGAAGATGGCCTGGGCGACGTCACGGAAGCTGGAGAACGCCCCGCTCGCGATGCGAGAGAGCGCGTGAACCGCATCCGTCCCACGAAGCTGGTCCGCTCCCCCCGGAGTGTCCGTCGCCATCGTGTTCCCCATCCTGCCAGGTCCGGGGATACACATGCCACATGTGGGCCTCGTGACAAGCAACAATCCCGGTGGGCCGCGACGGAATTACGACGGGAGCGGATGGTCCTCGAGCGCTCGACGCGCGCTCAGGCGGGTGGCGGGGCGCTCGAGCGAGCCACGGGGCGCATGCTGGGCGGCCGCGGTCTCTGGCTGCCGAAGCGCGCCGCGGTGCTCGTGGCGACGAGCGCCATCCACTCGTCGAACAGCTCGGTGCGCGCGTCGAGGTCGCGCAGCACCTCCGCCTCGATCTCCGTGAAGTCGGTGCTGTCCGCGCTCATCGCGAAGAGCATCGCCGCGTCGTCCGAGTGCCCGTCGTCGCGCGGTCCGTGCCGGTCGAAGAACGCCATGTCCACCAGCGGGAACGCGTCGCGCGCCATCGAGGCGAGCACGGGGAAGCTCGGCGGGATGGCGGCTTCGGCCGAGGCCAGGACGGCGCACGCGGTCGCGAACGACCTGCGCAGCACGACCTCTTCGAGGTGCTCGTTGATGCGCCGAACCGACGTCAGCAGCGGCGCCCGTTCGGCCGCCTCGGCGTTCACGCCGATCGACGCGAGCATCTTGAGGTACAGGCTCGGGTGCGCCGCCTCGAGCTCGCCGCATCCCATCTCCTCGTAGATGTTGTCCATCAAGGCGAAGCGGCACCGCAGATCGGGCGCGCGGCCGCCGAGCGAGCACAGCAAACCGGTGAACGGCGCCACGACCTTGTAGAAGCTGGTGAGGATGGCCGAGGCCGCATCGCGCGGCACGTCGGTGCGCGCTCGCGTCAGGAACGGATGCGAGTAGAAGGCGTGGGCTCGCGCGCGGACGAGCATGTCGTCGAAGAACGTGCGGTTGACGAAGGCCTTCGCGCTGGAGAGGTCGGTCTCCAGAAACGGGCTGCGGAAGTGCTCCATGAGGACCCCCTGATTGGTGGAAGCGAGAGCTCGCCGGAATACGAGAGCTCGCATCGTGAGATTGACGCAGTTCGGGCCTCGGCGGTATGCGGTCGCAGCAGATAAGTACGACCTGGGCGTTCATGAGGATCGCTGGTCTCGGGTCGAGCGACCCCATGCGAGCGACCCCATCCCTGGGCACGCCGCGAGCGCGCGCGCGCGACCATGGGCTCGATGTCGGTCCATCCGACGCGTCTGGACCGTCCGACGGGGTTCCGCCCTTCCGTTCGTCGGCCCTCGTCGTCCCCACCCCACCCGGCCATCCGGGACTTGCGGCAGACCGGGTCCGCGGCCGATGATCGGCCGCCGTCGCGAACGGCCCACCATGCACGTGCTTCGTCGGACGCTCGTACCGCTGCTGCTCCTCTGGATCGCGCTCGGCGCCGCCATGGGATGTGAGAACGGCTCGCCGCCTGCCGGTGACGAGTGCACCACGGCGGGCGGCATCTGCTCGAACGTCGCGTGCGGGGCGTCGCTGCCGTATCCGTGCCCCCAGGGTCAGTGGTGCTGTCAGCCGCCGCAGGACGCGGGGGCGCGACGGGATTGAGTCAGCGAGGCATGAGGGCTCTCTCCGCCGAGGGCTATGTCACATAACATGACATGACATCGGGGGACCGGAGGCCCCCCGTGCGGAGCCCCGACGGCCGATCGCTCGCAACGCGCTCATCGCGATGGTCCGAGCGCGGGACGATGGTGGCGCCTGCGATGCGCATCCTTCTGAGATTCGCCGGGGAGGCGCGTCTCGACCGCGACGCCTCCGAGGGTCCCGCGGCCGTACACGCGGAGCAGCGGTCGTTCGGGATCGGGGGCCATCGGGGCGCGGTCCATGTGCGCGAAGCCGCCGAGGATGGCGCTCCCGGAGACCTCGACCGGGAGTTGGGGCGGGACGATGAGGTGCACGCCTCCGAGCACCGCCGTGACGTGGATCTCGCTCAGGCCCGGCGCGAGGACTTGCTCGAGGCGCGCCTGCGCGAGCTCGAGACGCCGGCGCCCGGCGTGCCTCGCCTCTTCCTCCTCGAGGGCGAGTACATGGCGGCGCTCGTGCGGGCGGAGATGAAGTGGCTGCGCGGCGTCGTCGGCGACCTTCGCGGCGGCTGGCTCCGGTTCCCGACGCTCGAAGAGATCATGCGCATCGCGCCGGACCAGGGCGGCCCGAGCGAGGAGGCGATCCGCAGTTCGCGGCGGAGGCGAAGAAGGCGCGGTCGAAACCGGCGTCGAAGCCGAAAAAGCGACGAACGACGCGCCGCCGCTAGGAAGGGAACGGGCCGCGCCGGCGTACGATGACGGCGCATGATCCGCGTGCGGCTGGTCCTGGTTTCTACGCGGGCGTTGCTCTTGTGCGGGGCCGCGACGCTGGGCGTCTTCGGGCTCGGCGCGTCGTGCGCGTCGTTTCGGGACGACGCATCGGCGCAGGACGCGGGCACCGACACCGGGAGCGACGTGGGAAACGACGCGACGGCCGACGGAGGCACGGCCGACTCTCCGGCGGGCGGCGATGGAGGCGCCGACGGCGGAGGGGGCGCTGACGCCGGCGGCGCGGCCTCCCCTTCCGACGGCGGCGTCTGCACGGCATCGACCTGCGCCACGACGACGGTCATCTCCGGCCTGTACGGGCCCGCCGCGCTCGCCGTGGACACGGGGTACGTCTACTGGCTCGAGGTCGGCAGCATGATCCCGCAGTCCGGGGGCTCGGGGCAGCTCGTGCGCCTGAAGAAGGGCACGACGTGCGCCGACCGGAGCTGCGTGGAGGTCATCGACCCGTATGCGCTCTCGGGGACCTTCGAAGGACAGCTCATCTACGACAACCAGCTCGCGGTCTCGACCGACTACGTCTGCGACTCGCAGTCGTTCAACGCCAACCCCGAGCACCAGATCAACTGCTTCTCGCTGATGTCGGGGTTCGCCGAGACGGCGATCGATCAGGACTACGGCGACTGCGATGGCCTGTGGCTCGGGCCCGGCTCGATCCTGTGGTCGCTCGCGAGCAGCAGCGCGACCTCGAGCGACGGATCGATCCGCATGCGCCCCATCGCCCCGACCGACGGAGGCGCCGCGCCCGCTGTCGTGAGCGGCCGGCCCAACCCGACGTCGGTGCTCGCCGACGGCACGGGCACCGTGTGGTCGGAGACGGGGCTGGCCGAAGCCGGTGGCGCGGTCATGGTCGCCGCGGCCGGAGACGGAGGGATCTCCTCGCTCGTCGCGCAGCGCGGAACGCCCGTCGCCGTCGCCGAGTACGCGGGTTACGTCTACTGGGTCGACGCGCAGGCGCGCACCGTGCTGCGCACGAGTCGCTCGGGCGGGGGCGCCGTCGAGCCGATCGCCAACACCGACGTGAACCCGTTCGCCCTGGTGGTGGATGCGACGGGCGTGTACTGGGCGTCGGCCGGCGTGGCCAACCCCGATGGCTCCGTCGCGCACGCGCCGCTCGTCCCGGGGGGGCCCACGACCGTGATGATGAGCGGCGTCGTCGCCATCCAGGCGCTCGCCGTCGACGCGACGCAGGTGTACGTCGCCGCCGTGGGCGGCAACGTCGACGGAGGCGGGAGCATCGTCGCGATGGACAAGACGCGGTGATGCGCGCGAGCCGCGACACCGATCCAGCAGTGGGTCCGCCTCTTCGGGCGAAACGCATCTACTCCTTCCAGACGCCTCCGAGCGCGAGGTCCTCGGAGAGGAGCAACTCCCAGGCGGTGGCGAATCGAATGCCTAGCGCCACGTGCTGGTCGAGCGGGTAGAACGTCGCGAACGGAGAGAAGCCTGTCGTCCCGTCGGGCAGGTTCTCGGCCTCCCAGAGCTGCGAGACGCCGAGCATCCAATCGCACTCGAGCACGAACGCTCTCGGACCTTCCGGACGGGTGTCCTCCCGGAACCCAGCGCCGGCGAAGATGGCCAGCTCACCCGCCACGGGAAGGGTGTCCCCGAAGCGAGTCGTCTCGAACGGGCTCCAGGAGCCGGTCAGTCAGCAAGCCGTGAAAGCGGAACCTGCCCGTCCCGGTCTGCACGGCGAGGTCCAGGCGGCCACCTGCGCCATAGGGATCCTGGCCACCATACGGAGGGTAGTAGACCCCGCCGAACGTGGGCCCGATGCGAAGGGTGTAGGTGGGCGCCGTCATCGCCATTGTGACTGCCAGCAACACGCTCGCCAGCATTCCCGCTGGATGAGCACTCTGCGTGCCACGCTGCTCGGCGCCCGCGCGGTGGAGCGCGCCGTCAATCGCCTGCAGGGGCGCGGAGGGGCGGAGCCCACAGTCGCGCGAGCGGGATCTCGAGCTCCTCGAAGCTCGCCGGCCGGAAGACGGCGTCGCCCTCGAGCGCTTCGGCGATGGCGTAGTGGCCGCCCTCGAGGACGAGCCGCTCGAGCTTGCGCGCGGCGGGATCGACGATCCAGTACTCGGGCGTGCCGATGGAGGCATACCAGAGCATCTTCGTCACGCGGTCGTAGCGAACGCTGCTCGGGGACACGATCTCGACGACGAGATCCGGCCGCCCCTGCGCCAGCCCATGCCGGTGGCCGTGCGGCTCGTTGCCCGCCCGGTAGTACTGCAGGTCCGGCATGACGCCGCGCTTCTCCGAGATGCGGACCTTGTAGCCCGAGCCGAGCACCTCGCCCCCGTGCTGCAACGACCAGCCGACGAGGAAGTAGCTCAGCATGGGGACCACGGCCTCGTGCTCCTCCGTCGGCACCTCGACCTCCACGAGCTCGCCGTCGATGAGCTCCCGCAGGTCGTCCTCGTCGAGGGCGATGAAGTCCTCCCAGGTGTAGGGGCCGGGCTGGCTCGTCGCCTCGTGCATCGAGGAGGAAGTATGCGGCACGGCGGCTCAAGACGCAGCACGAGCGAGCGGCGTGCCCGCGGCTCGAGCGTGCGATTCCGACGCCTTGCGACGGACGCGACCTGTCCGGGCCAGCTGCGAGGGTGGCACGGGCCACGGGCCAGGCGACGGTCGAGTCTCGGCGCGTGCTCGCTTGACAGCGGCGGCGCGCGACCATACTTAACCCACAGGTTATTTACCCTACCGGTTTACCTCAATGAGCGCCGACCACCTGAGCACGACGTTCGCTGCACTCGCCGATCCCACGCGCCGCGCGATCCTCGCGCGCCTGCGGACGGGGGAGGCCACGGTCAACGAGCTCGCCGAGCCGTTCGACGTGAGCCTGCCCGCGATATCCAAGCACCTGAAGGTGCTCGAAAACGCGGGGCTCATCTCGCGCGGGCGCGACGCGCAGCGCCGTCCCTGCCGCATCGAGGCCGCCCGCCTCAAGGAGGCCACCGACTGGCTCGAGCGCTATCGCCGCTTCTGGGACGAGGGCTTCGACCGTCTCGATGCGTACCTGCACACGATGAAGAAGAAGGAGAAGAAGCATGCCCGAAAGTAGCCGCGTGACCACGAAGCGGCCCGAGCTCGTCACGTCGCGCACCTTCGATGCGCCCCTGCGCCTCGTGTGGGACGCGTGGACCCGCGCCGAGCACGTCGCGAAGTGGTTCACCCCCCGGCCCCTCACGACCGGCGACTGCGAGGTCGATTTTCGGCCCGGGGGCGTCTTCCGCGTCGTCATGACGATGCCCGACGGCACCCCCCACGAGATGCGCGCATCGTTCGGCCGCATCGTCGAGCACGAGCTCATCGAGTTCGCCGGCCAGATCCCGGACGGCAACGTCGTCGAGACCACCGTCCGGTTCACCGAGGCCGGCGGCAAGACCACGCTGGCGGTGCACCAGGTCTATGCGTTCGAATCGGACGCGACGCGCGGCGCGCCGATCGGCTGGAAGGCGACGCTCGATCAGCTCGGGCAGCTCGTGGCGGCCAGGAGCTGAGCCGGCTCTGCTCCCCCGTCGGCCCGAGCAGGCCTGCGCGCAGCCGCTGAACGGGCGGTTCCGGCAGGTCCCTGCACGTCACACGTCCGTCACACGTCCAGATACCGCGCGACACGCATGGCCGCTCCTCCGATCGACCCCACCTCGCTGCCGGAGAGCCCCGCGACAGGCAGTCCGCTCGCGAGGCTCATGAGGTTCTGCTGCAGGGGGGACAGGCTCGACGTGGACGTAGCGGTCGGCGCTCCGTCCGGCGAGGTGCACCCGATCCGGGCCGGCGTGTCCCTCGGCGCCGCCAGCGACAGCGCGGCATCGAAGGTCGCCGACATGGCGTCGCGCTTCGTCAGCGGGCCGCCCGCTCCGAAGAGCTTCCGCACCGTCGCGGGGATGGCGCTGTGCTCGAACAGCGTGCTGACGACCGCCCCGCGCGGGGCCCAGGGCGACGCCAGGATGGCCGGCACGCGAACGCCGAGCCGGTCGAACTGGAAGGCCGCGGCGGTCCGGGACGCGTCGTCGGGAGGGCACGCGATGTCCGCCGTGCTGCCGTCGGGCGGCGGCACGTGATCGAAGAAGCCGCCGTGCTCGTCCCACACGACGAGCAGCGCCGAGTCGTTCCACTGCGGGCCGGCGCGCATCGCGTTGTACACGTCGGCCACGAGCTTGTCGCCGTAGCGAGCGTCGTGCGGCGGGTGCATGTCGCTGGCGTGGATGCCCAACGCGGGGAGATTGAAGTACGCGGGCTCGATGAACGAGTAGCTGGGCAGCGTGCCCGTGGCCGCGGCCTCGAGGAAGGCGTTGATGTGCTTGAAATGATCGCGGTGCGCGTGCAGGCGCGCCAGTGCGAGCGCCTGCGGGACGTCGTGGTAGTAGACGTTCCACGAAACGCCGGCGGCTTGGAGCAGCTCGAACACCGTCGCCATCGGAAACGTGTTGGCGATCTCCGCCCCGGCCGACGTGGCGTCGCTGGGGCTCTCGGAGTGCCCACCCGAGGTGGCGCAGTGCATGAAGAACCGGTTGGGCCACGTCGGCCCCGGAACCGACGCATGCCAGTGATCGAACACCACGAACTCCTCGGCCAGCGCCGAGATCGCGCCCAGCTGCCCCGGCGCGAAGCAGCCCATGACGTGCCCTCCCTTGTCGGGCGCCACCTGGTGGTACGACGCGACGAAGCCCTGGTTGTTCGCGGCTCCGGGCTGCGGCGCGCCCCCTCCGAAGACCTGCAGCGTCACGTCGGGCAGCTCGTGATGCGGATCGGGATCGGTCACGTAACCCGTGTAGTCCGCGAACGGTAGCCGCGACGCCGCGATGCGCGGCGCGATCGGCGGAGCAAACGGATCGACGGGGTTGGACTCGTTCCCGGTGAGGCCCGCGAAGCCAGCGGACGCGGGCCGAGAGAAGCCGAGGATGCGGTCGAACGAGCAGTTCTCGAAAGCGAGGACGACGAGGTGGTTGATGGGCATGGGTTCCCCCTGAGGCTCTGGCGTGCGAGCACGCGTCCGCGCGTCGGAGCGGACCGTCCGAGGATCGTTGCGTTTCGGAGCCGGGTCAACTCATGACCTGCACGTCGATACTGATGCGGTTTCCACGTCCATCCCTTCGTGACGGCCACCTCGCCCCATCACGCACTGATGAACACTGCCCGCCTGGCGGCTCGATGGACATCCAGTGCCGTCGGGAATCCACCCTGAACCCGATTGCTCCCGGGAGCTCACGACCGGACGTCGACCGCATTGCGGATTCTTACCGTTGAGAATCAGCAAGGGGGGCGACAATACTCACCGTTGACGTCGCGGGAGGAAGCGGCTAGCACGATCGCAAGCGGACTCTTGGGGGCGTAGCATCCGCTGCCCACGACGGCGCGAGATCAGAGCGGTCGGCACTCGATGACCGACCCGGGGGGGACAGCGCGTCATGTTCAATTCCACTGTGTTGGACGTGGGCGTCGGGCTGGTCATCGTCTTCTTTCTCTTCAGCACGATCTGCTCGGCCGTCCGCGAAGGCATCGCGCACCTCCTCAGCGAACGTGAGGAGGGGCTGCTACGGGGCATCTGCGCGGCGCTGGGCGCGCCCGCAGCGGACGAAACGATCCTCTCGAAGACCGCGAAGGACGTGCTGGCTCACCCGCTCGTCCGGGGCACCCGCCAGGACAGGCGCCGGGGGGCCTCGTACGTCTCCGCTCGGAGCTTCTCGCTCGCGCTGCTGCGCGTCCTCAGCCCGGACGGGGGTACGACCGACAAGTTCGCGCAAGTAAAGGACACTGTCGCGAACCTTTCGGACGAGAACCTGAAGGAGGTGCTCGTGCCGCTCATCGATGCGGCCGGCTCCGACCTCTCCAAGCTGCAGCGCCTCATCGCCCTGCACTACGACGAAGCGATGGCCCGCGTGAGCGGGTGGTACAAGCGTCGCTCGCAGCTCTGTGTGCTGCTCACCGCCGCCATTGCCACCGTCGCCGGCAACATCGACACGATCGCCATCGCGTCCAGCCTGTACCGCGAGCCGGTCATCCGCGCTCAGACGGTTGCCGTCGCCGCGGAGCTCGTGCAACGAAGTCCGCCCCCGCCGGACACGAGCGCATACCAGTACGCGGTCGCGGGCCTGCAGCAGCTGACCGTGCCCATGGGCTGGACCGGGCTTCCCCACGACACGACGGAGTGGATCCTCAAGATCGCGGGGCTGGCCATCACCGTCATCGCTCTGACGCTCGGCGCGCCCTTCTGGTTCGACGTGCTCTCGAAGCTCGCCAGCCTGCGCTCCGCCGGTCCCAGGCCCCCTCTCGCGCAAGATGCCGACGAGGCGGGCCATGCCGCGCGGCCAGACGCCGCCTGATCATTTGCAAGACAGCACCGGGAGAGCCCCATGACCGACGTCGTTCAGCAAGCCGTCGCCTGCAAGATGGTCGACACATCGTGGAAGATCACCTCTGCGCTCGCGCAACAGGTCGCGGCGGGCGGATACGCCGGGATCATCCGGTACGTGCCCCTTCCGCACAACGACGCGACGCACGACATCGACGCCACCGAGCTGCGCGCCATCCTCGACGCGGGCCTCGCGCTGATGCTCGTGCAGCACGTGCGCAAACCGGGCTGGAACCCGGCTCAGTGCTCCGGGAAGATCGACGCGCTCGCGGCCATCGAGACCGGGCGAACGGCGGGGTACCTGCAGGGCGCGCACGTGTACCTCGATCTCGAGGGGATGGCGCCGGCCGCGACCGCGAGCGACACGAAGGCGTTCGCCGAGGACTGGGCGGCGACGATCGTCCAGGCCGGCTACTGCGCGGGTTGCTACGTCGGCTTCGACGTGCCGCTCAATGCCGTGCAGCTCTACAACCTGCACGACTTCCACTCCTACTGGTCGGATGCGGGCCCGCGGAGGGTCGCGACGCGCGGCTTCGCACTCAAACAGCAAGCGCCCGAGATCAAGATCGGCGGCGTCGAGTTCGATCAGGACACGCTGCAGCCGGACAAGTTGGGGGACACGCCGTTCTGGATGCTGGGTGGCGCGGCTGGCGCGCAGGCCAAGGGGTGAGGGCTACGACCATGGACAAACCGCTCAACGCGAAGCCATTCAACGAGTTCTATGCCGAGCTGCAGCGCGCCGAGCTCGCGCAGTACGCAAGTCGGCCCGAGACGCGCGTCCGGAGCGACGCCGCGTTTGCGGAGCAGAAGCAGCATCTGCTGGGTCTCTACGCCGGGGTGAATGCCGCCCACAGCTTCGTCGACGCCGGAGGGCAGGTCTTCGACTGCATTCCGGCCGACCAGCAGCCCGCGCTGAAGAAACACGGGGGAAAGCTGGCCGCCCCACCCGCCGTGCCGACGGTCCCGAAGGCGCCGGGCGTGCCGGCCGCGCCGACGCGCGGTGCGGACGCGGCGGCGCTCGTTCCGGCGCGCCGGGATGCGTTCGGCAACGAAATGTCGTGTCCCGCCGGAACCGTGCCGATCCGGCGCGTCACCCTCGAGGAGCTGACGCGATTCGAGACGCTGGGGCACTTTCTCCGGAAGCACGGCCATCCGCGGCAGCGGCGGCTCCGCCGCGCGCCCCAGGGGCTCCTTCCCGAGGCGCAGCTCGGCACGCCCCACGAATACGCTCACGCGTACCAAAGCGTGAGCAACCTCGGTGGGCACAGCGTGATGGGCATCTGGCATCCGTCCGTCACGAGCAGTCAGATCTTCTCCCTCTCGCAGCACTGGTACGTGGCTCAGGGACCGTGGGGCGTCCAGACCGTCGAAGTGGGGTGGCAGGTCTACCCCAGCTCCTACGGTCACGACAAACCGGTGCTCTTCACGTACTGGACCGCCGACGAGTATCACAGCACCGGGTCCTACAGCACGACGGCGGGAGACTTCGTCCAGTACGGCGCCAACCATCCCGTCGGGATGGCCATCGAGAGCTGGAGCGAAGTCGGCGGCTCCCAGGTCGAGCTCGAGATCACGGTCATGCTCCACGACGGGAACTGGTGGATCTTCGTCGGAGGGACCGATGACGCGCATGCCGTCGGCTACTACCCAACGAGCCTTTACAAGGGCGGCCCGATGGCGACGGGCGCGACCGAGATCGATTACGGCGGCGAGACCGTCGGAAACGGCTCCTACCCGCCGATGGGGAGCGGCGAGTTCGCGGAGCGGGGCTACAAGTTCGCCGCGTACCAGCGGAACATCTACTACATCGCGTCCGATTCGACCACGGCGGTTGCTCAGCTGACGTCGTCGGAGGACTGGCCGGACTCGTACACGATACAGGTCGGCCAATCGACCGATTGGGGAGAGTACTTCTACTACGGTGGACCCGGGAGCGGGACTGCCTCGCCGCGAGGAGAGAGCCCCGCTACCGCGGCATCCGGTCGACTCACGATGACCGCTCCGTGCGGCGTGAAGCTCGAGAACCTTTCCATCCGCGATGCTGCAGCGCTTCTGCGGCAGCTGTCGGTCCGCTGAGGTCGTGCCGATGGCGAATGCAGGCAAGTGGATCGTTCTCGCAGTGCTCGTCGCCGCCGCACCGGCGTGCGGCGCGAAGAAGGCGGCGGCACCGGCCGCGGTGGCGCCCGCGCCACCGCCCCCTCCCCGTCCCTCCGTAGGCGTCGCGCCCATCCCTAGTCTCCGCTTCGCAAATGGTCACATCGTCGGTGATTGGGCGGCCGCGCCGGCGGACAAGACATGCTGGACCGCCGACAGCGCGGCTGGGCCAACGGCCTACGACCTGGCGTCGGCGTCCGCCAAGTGCACGACCGGCCTGACCTTGACGAAGGCGGACGTCAACGTCGATCAATTCGGAAGCGTGCAGATCGGGAACGCCCCTGCACGCGGCACCCCTCACACCCTCGACGCGAATGGTGCGATCGACACGCCGGCGCCGAGTGCTCTCAACGACGCGGATGCGGCCAAGGGGATGCTCGTCTCCGACGTCAGTGGAGTGTACGCGGTCGGCAAGGTGACACACCGAGAAACAGTCGTGGACAAATGCCATAATTGGCCGGCCCACGACCAGGACAACGCATACGTCGAAGTCGACCTGGCCCACGAGACCGTCGCATTCGTGCCGCCGCGCAACGTCGTGCTCCCGAACCAGGCGCTCACAGTCGAGGTCTGCCACATCCCCGGGCAGACTCTGACGGTGCAGTGGGGGGGCGTTCGCGGCCTGACGTCGTCCACCCTCGCCAATAACGAGGCAGCTCTCGCTCCCATGTTCCCGGGAGGCCCCGAGAAGATCGAGCCCGAGATCAGCGTGTTCACCTTCGCGCCCCGGCAATCCGGACACGCGGACCTGACGATCACCGGCACGGGCGGCGCCCCAGCGGACACGATGACCGTGGAGCTGGAGGTCGACACCCTGTACTGGGGGTCCGTACGCGTGGGCCTCGGGACGCTCTTCGACGTCGGCAATATCTGGAACGGTTACTCGATCGGAACGTTCGCCGGAAGCAACCAGCCGGAGATCCGGCAGTCGCACAACGCCGTCGGGTTCGAGCTGGTCAACGCCTTCGCACCGTACCTGCTCGACCTGCTGACTTGCCCTGGCCGCGGTCGCAGCTACACGGGAGGCTGCAACCGGTGGTTCGCGCCCTACATCGGATTCGGTCTGGTCGGGGCGGGACCGGCGCAGAATATCCAGGCTCTGTCGTCGTTTCACTTCGGCGTCGAGTTGGAGTTCGCCCAGAGCTTCTCCGTCGCGCTCACCTTCGTGGAGCGACGCACGCAAGCGCTCGCCGACGGGTACCACGTGGGCTCGCCGGTGTCGGGTGGCATGAGCGTGGCGGACGTCACGCGCGATGCCTGGCAGCCGGGGATGGCCCTGGTCGTCAACGCGACGCCGTCGTTCTTGCAGTTCGCCATGGGTTCCGGCTCCGGGAGCACGCCAGGGACCACGTCGACCTCGGGAGCAGGTCAGTCAGGAGCTCCGAAGAAATGATCTCCACTCGCACGCTCCCTCTCTTCGCGGTTCTCGCGATCGCCCTCCCGGCCTGCACCGACACGACCGGTACATCCGTGAGCTGTTCGAACGAGACCGCAGAAGCCGCCATCCAGGCGCACGCCGGCAGCGTACAGGCCGACGGATCCGTGACCGTCTACGGGACGGTCCAGTTCTCCGACTCCAACGCGGAGCTCACCGTGCGGGCGGTGTACGTCGCCGGCGTCCCGGTCACGCAGACGTCGACCGACTTCAACTTTCGCACGTGGTCGGTCGCCGTACCGCAGGATCGGATCGCGGCGCTCGCGGCAGGCACGGACCGCGCCGCGCTGCCCGTGGTCGCCTACCTGTTCGGGGGATGCGTGGTGAACCTTCCAGCGAACGACGAGCCGGTGGTTCCCGTGAGCTCGTCGGACGGCGGGGATGCAGGCGGAGGAGGCGTCGATGGGTCGGTCGACGCACCCGCCGACTGAGCCGCGACGACGCGCTCCAGGTGACCCATGCTTCCTCTCTGCGAACTCCACCCGCAGATCGCGGCTGCCCTCGGCGCGGTCGTCGCGATCGCGCTGGCAGCCGCGCTTCGCAGCGGCACTCGCGCGTCGTCGGCCCGGACGATGTCCCTCACGCTCTTCATCCTCGGCGGAAGCGCGCTCGCGAGCGTCGGGGCGGCAGCCCTGACGCCGCAGATGGGAGGCTGGGGAGAGCTGCTGGCGCTCGTACCCCCGATTCTGGTCGTGCGGCACGCGGTCTACCTGCGGCTCGTGCGTCGCCGCGGCGCCTCCTTCGGAACGGCGATCGATTCGGACGAGTTCCAGGAGCAGGGCTTCACCGAGAAGCGCTTCGCCCGCATCTTCGCGCGGGCACGGGCGGCGAACGATCGCGAGTTCGGCACCGACGTGATTGCGTGGCGTTACGGCGTCCCCGCCCTCGTCATGGCCATCGTCGGTGTGGCGGAGTTCGAGCAGTTGACGAACACCCATTACTGGGGCCCGGGCGGCGTCGTCGACAAACTGTTGCTCACCCGCGAGTACGTGCGCCTGGCGTGGCACGGCGCGCGGTTTGCCGCGGCAGGAGCGTACACGTACGTCGTCCTCTACCTCGGACAGCGCTCGCTTCGGCGGGATCTATCCAGCGGCGCCGCGACGTGGGCGGCCGTCACCCTCGTGGCGGGTCCCATCGTGGGGGGCACTCTCGCCCTCCTCTGGAACAAGCCCCCGGGGTCCACCGCGGACTGGACGTACGACAGCATCTACTTCGTGGCGGGGTTTGCGCCTCGCTACGCGGCCAGCGTCGTCAACGAGGCCGTGCGTCGGCTCTGGCTCACCCGTTCGAGCGGCTCGGCGCAGCAGCCCTACGTCGGCGTGCCCGTGACCCAGATCCGCGGCGTCACCCCCGATGTCGCGGACCGCCTCGAGGAGGAGGGCATCACCGACGCCATCCAGCTTGCCTACGCCGATCCGCTCAAGCTCTATCGCAACACGGCCTACGACAAGCGTCAGATCCTCGCCTGGATCGACGAGGCCCTGCTCATTCCGTCGTTCGGCGACCACTGGCGCGATCTCGCGAGCGCGGGCGTCACCGGGTGCGTCGACCTGGCCGCCCGGTACAGCGACCTCGCCAACAAGGCTGGGAACGCGGGTGACCCCTTCGAGCTGCTCAGCAAGTCGGTGGCGACCACTGGCTTGACGCCGGACATCCTTCGCGAGCGGGCGTCGCTGCTCTACGAGGACGCCCAGGTCGGACTGGTCTGGGCGCTCTATCAGGTCGACGACGACGGAACGGACGACGACCTCGATGGCGTGGTGAGCTCGACGTCGCCGCGCGGCCGTCTCGCCGAGGCCCACCTGGATCCTTCCCCAGGCCCGACCGCCGAGATCGGCCCTTTCGTTCCCTTCATCCTCCTCGGCTTCGCGCTGGCGTACGTGTTCTGGGCGACGGTTCTACCGTTTGACGGAACGACGGCGCTGTGTGCCGGGTGCCTCTTCGTGGCCGGCGCCTGCATGCGCCTCGCACTACGGGCAACAGCCCCCTTGCCGGCAACGCCGAGGTCGACGGTCATCTTGCCGGCTGCGGTGATTGGCTTCCTGATCTCGGTGGGCGGTTTCGTGTTGCTACGGCCGTGGGAGGCGGCTGCTCCGGTGCTCACGGTCGGCGTCTTGGTCGGCGCCCTGTCGAGCGCCGCGGCGGGCTGGCTCGTGGCACGAGCCGCGATCGCTCGCTTGGTCCGTGCCTGCATCACCTTCGACGTATCCCCCAAAGAAGCCAAGGTGTCGCTTGACGGCGCGACGCCGGTTGACACGACGACGAGCGTGGCGATGCGGGAGGGCACGCACGTCGCACGGATAGAGGCCGAGGGACATCGGCCGCGGGAGCTCGTCTTCCAGACGTCGCAGCTGCGCGACCAGACGCTGCACGTCACGCTCGACGCCGCCCAGACGGGCATGCTGCTCATTCCGGAGCCGACCGTCGTTCCGGGATTGAACATCCGGGTCACCCCGGTTGCCAAAGTCGGTCCCAAGGCAGAACCGAAGCCAGAACCGCGGTCTTTCGACGGTCCGGTCGAGGTGGATCTCGTCGCTGGTACGTACGTCATCGACGCGGAGGCGCCGACCTTCGATCGGACGCGCAAGGTCGTCACGTTGAAGGATGGAGAGCGCCTGGTGGTCACGCTCACCCTCGAGCGCGCGGCAAGGAGCGCCACGATGGCCCCTGCGTCCTGACGGTCCTTCGCCCCAGGTTCCCGCAGCTGGAGCGTTCAAAGCGGTTGCGGGGCGCGACTGTCCGGCCCACCTCAGCGCCCCGGCACCGGAAACCCGCAGGCCTGGTACATCAGCGCGACGAAGGTGCTGCCCGAGCAGGCCTGCGCGCATCCGCCGAACGGAACGCCGCCGCCGCTCGAGCCTCCGCCCTGCCCGGATTGCTCCGAGCAGGTGCACGTCGCGCCCGGGCAGGTGCACTGGACGTAGTACTGCGTGCCGTCGCTGCAGCTCTCGGCGGTGAAAGCGCCGCCGCATCCACCGTCCACGGCGGCGAGCCGTCCCCCGCCTTCCGACGTGCACGTGACCGGCGGCGAAGGCGGCGGCGGCGTGCCGGCTTCGACCTCTCCACCGACCGGCGTCCCGCAGCCGCCGTTCTCGCAGACGAAGCCGGTCGACGTGTCCGTCGGGCAGCATCCGGTCGACGCCGCGCAGGCCGTCGGGTCGGTGATGCAGAGGCATCCGGCGTTGCAGGCGTGGTCGGGCGGCGAGCCGTCCGGAGCGCCGGAGCCCACCCTGCCCCCGCAGGCGACGAAGAGAAGAAGCAGGCAGGGCGAAGCAGGCAGGAGGCGACGGGCGGATAGCCCCCATCGAATCGTGTGCATGCGCCCGCCCTCGAGCAACCATCGGACCACGCGACGCCCGCGCCATGGCGCAGGGTCGACGACGCCCTGCAGCCGTGGGGTGAGCCGGCGTGTGCCAGCGCGAGGCAGCCGTGTCGGCCTTGGGAGTCACGCGATGGGTTCCAGCGAGGCACGCCTCAATGGCTCGGCATCGGGAAGCCGCACGACTGGAACATGAGCGGGACGAAGTTGCTGCCCGAGCAGTCCGGCGTGCAGCCGCTGAACGAGACGCTGCTGCTGCTCGAGCTGCCGCCCTGCCCCGATTGCTCCGAGCAGGTGCACGTCCCGTTCGGGCAGTTGCACTCGATGGAGTACTGCATTCCGTTGCTGCAGCTCTCGGACGTCAAGGCGCCGCCGCATCCTCCTCCCGGTGCGACGAGGAGCCCCAGCCCTTGCGACGTGCACGTGCCCGGCGCAGGCGGGGACGGGGGCGAGGGCGGCTGCGTGCCGGCGTCCTCGACGCCACCGCCCGACCCGCAGGCCCCGTTCTCGCAGAGGAAGCCGGTCAACGTGTCGGTCGGGCAGCATGCTGCGGCCGCCGCGCACGTGGTGCGATCGGTGATGCAGAGGCACCCGGCGTGGCAACCGCCCTCGGGCGGCGCGGCGTCCACGCTCCCCAGGCTGGACTCCACCCTGCCCCCGCAGGCGACGACGAGAAGAAGCAGACCAGGCGATGCCCGGCGAAACGCGTGCACGCGCGCGCTCATGGCCGAGCATCGGACCACGCCACCTCGAGGCACGCAACTCGGCGGGCCGCCGCGCATCTCCTCGACGACGATGGCGACGATCGAGACGACGAACGCGCGCTGGCTCATGGGACCGCCGCCTGGAGCCCGTTGGCGACGTGGCGCCATTCTTTCGCTCGCCGCGGAGCTCTCTCGCGAGGAGCGCGAGGACGTGGCCGTGTCGACTACAGCTCGGGACCTCGCCCTCTGCGTGCGCCCCAGACGACGTGGATGACGACCGTCTCGGTCGCCTCGTCGACCGAGTAGTAGACGTGCTGCTCCGTCTTGGGCAGCAACGCGCGACGAACGGCACGGCCACGGACTGTTTCGTAGACCGGCACCAGCTCGGGCTGCTGCTCGATCTGGCGCGTCGCCGTCGCCAGCTCGCGCTCGAAGAGATCAGCGGCCAACGGCCGATTCGCCCTCCACCATTTCGCCATTGCCAAGGCCGCGCGCCGGCCCCGGGGCGTGAAGTGGACCTTCACCGTGCGGCTCGAAGCTCGGCGAGTACGGCGTCGGCGTCGATGAGCTGCCCGGCCTCGGCCTGACCAACCGACTCCTCCAGCGCCCGATGCAGCCGCGCGCGCTCCTCGTCGTCGAGGTAGTCGCCGCCGCGGGCGAGCACCTCGTCGAGCGGCACGAGCTCGACCACCTCGCCCTCGGGCAGATCGGTGGGCTCGTCGAGCACGAGTCGGCCGTTGCGGACGTGGGCCTTGAGCGGCTGCATCTGTTCCAAAGCTTAATCCTCCTCGGTCTGAGTGGCGAGCGCAGCCATGGGCTCGCGCGTCCCACGCGGCTCATCGGCAGGTGCGAGGCCAAGAGCAGCGCGCGTGCCAGTGTGCCCGCAGACCGCAATCAGCCGGCGGGTGGCTTGCCGGCGTTGATCGCCAGCTGCGCCGCGAACGCTCGCTCGTACGCGGGCCGCGCCTCGCCGCGGGCGACGTAGGCGGCGAGGTTCGGGTACTCGCCGAGGATTCCCGAGGCGCGCAGCCGGAGCAGCACCGGTCGTGGATGAGGGGAATTCGCTCCCAGCGGGCGCGAGGTTTCTTGGGGGGCAGGGAACCGCCTTCGCGCGGGCGCCTACCTGCCCACTTCGTCGCGATCGACCTTCCTGTCGAGCGCGACCCGGATCGCCTTCAGCTGGCGCGTGTGCTGGAGCAGGGCGTCCTCCACACGATCGAGGCGGCCATCGACCTGATCGAAGCGGGCGTCCATCCGTTGCTCCAAGTGGTCGATCCTCCGGCTCAAGCTCTCGTTCACGGCGTCGAGCTTCTCGCCGAACGCCTTGAAATGCCCGCGCATCCCCTCGACGACGACCGCGAACGCGCGCGCGCCGTCCTCGCCGTTGCGCGCCTTCCTTCGCCGCGCCGCCATCATCGCCTCCGACCCATGCACCCGGCGGCAGCCGGGCGCAACGGACGGCCGAGCGCACCGCCTCGCGATCGAACGCCGCGACATTGCAGGGACTTTACTCGCGACGAGGCGATCCTCGACCGGGATCCGCAGATCGCGTCGCATGGCCAGGAAGATCACCTCGTGAGGATCCGTCGATCACCTCGCGAGGGTAGACAGCGATCCTCGTGACGATCGGCGACGATCCTCGCGACGCTCGGCGCCGAGCGTCGCGACGCTCCATGACGAGCGTCACGAGGGGATCGAACGATCCTCGCGATGATCGGCGTCGATCCTCGCGACGCTTGGCGCCGAGCGTCGCGACGCTCCATGACGAGCGTCGCGAGGGGATCGAACGATCCTCGTGATGATCGGCGACGATCCTCGCGGCGCTCGGCGCCGAGCGTCGCGACGCTCCATGACGAGCGTCGCGAGGGGATCGAGCGATCCTCGCGATGATCGGCGACGATCCTCACGGCGCTCGGCGCCGAGCGTCGCGAAGGTCCATGACGAGCGTCGCGAGGGGATCGAGCGATCCTCGCGATGATCGGCGACGATCCTCACGGCGCTCGGCGCCGAGCGTCGCGAAGGTCCATGACGAGCGTCGCGATGTGATCGAACGATCGTCGTGATGATCATCGGCGATCCCGCGAAGAGCCTCCACGATCCCGCGAGGATCGCTGGGGAATCACGGCGAGGCGATCCAGGGAGTCATGCGACGGGCGCGAGCGCCTACCTGCCCACTTCGTCGCGGTCGACCTTCCTGTCGAGCGCGACCCGGATCGCCTTCAGCTGGCGCGTGTGCTGGAGGAGGGCGTCCTCCACGCGATCGAGTCGGCCATCGACCTGCTCGAACCGGGCGTCCGTCGGCCGGGTCACCGACGTCGCGGCGGCGGCGAGCCGCGTCGACGAGGCGCTCAGCGCGTGGCGTCCACGAGGGCCGCACCGGTCTTCGTAGACAGCACTCGCTCGTCCGCCGTCATCAGCGTCGCGCGCCTACAGATGGCCGTGGCCACGATGATCCGGTCTGCCGGGTCGCCGTGCAGCGCACGAAGGCGCGCGGCGAGGATTCCTATCTCTCCGTCGACGGCGATCTCACTGCATCCCGCGCGCATGGCGGTGGCGCGCACCTCCGCGAGGTCGCGCGACAACCGCAATCGCGCGGCTTCGACCAGCATCCCCAGCTCCCAGAACGAGATGGCAGACACACCCAGCTGCCCGCGCGCCCTCGCGCGCTCGACCTGCCGCCGGGCGCCCCGCCCCAGGCGCGGCGAGTCCTCCGCCAGCCACACGAACACGTGCGTGTCGACGAGGATCATCGGCTCTGAGGACGCGTCGCGCGCCGCCTCGATCGGCGCGGAGCGCTTCGACCGAGCAGGGCGATCTCGTGCTCGTCGGGCCGCCACTCGGGAGCCACCGGCGACAGGATGTCTCCCGTCTCCTCGAACGAGCCCTTCGCAAAGCCGAAGATCGACTCCGCATGCTCGGCGGCGGGCACCAGTCGCGCCACGGGCACCCCGCGCTTCGTGATGACGATGCTGTCACCAGTCCGTGCGACGGCATCCATCAGCTCGAGGCACTTGGCCTTGAACTCGGCAGCCTTGATCTCGGCCGGAGCCCGGACGGGGCGCGCGCTCATGACCATGAATATGGTCACATCGACACTCGGCCGCAAGCGTGGTGCACAACCCACGATGGGTCCGGGCCGGGCGGCAGGGATGCGCGGGTCGGCAGCCATGCAACAGCGGCACAGCCAGGAACGTGCCGAAGGTGAGGCCGTGTGATTGCGCGCGGTTGGCGCAGCGAGGCCTCACGCGACGCTCCCGGCCAGCGCGCGCGTCCGCTCCGCGACGTACTCGGGCAGAGCGCGTGACCCGCAGGCCGGGGCCACCGAATCGCTCGTCGACACCGCCGCGAAGAGCTCGAGCAGGTGCGCCGTGCCCCCGTCGCTCGCGCGATCATCTCGGCGATCTCCGCGCGGCTGTACACCTGCGGCCCTCCCAGCGAGCGCTCGGCATCGCCGCCCTGGAGGGCATCGACGCACGCGGACGCCACGTCGTCCGGGTGAATCGGGTTCGTGCGTGCGCGGCCGTCGCCCGGATCGAACAGCTCTCCGCGAAGGGCCAACCGGAAGACCATGTGGAACGCGGTGAAGAACCCGGTCGGCCGCAGCACCGCATACGAGAGCCCCGATGCGCGCAGCGCTCGACCACGCCTTCGTGGGCGCGAACGTAGCGGGTCTGCCGCGTGGCGTCGGTGTGGAACCTCGAGACGTAGACGAAGCGGCGCACCCCCGCAGCGCGCGCGGCGTCGATGAGCCGGGCGTTCGCGGGGAGGTCGTGCGAGAAAATGAGGTTCGGGGAGGGGCCCACCTGATCACCGCTCGTCCGGCTGCGTGCTAAAGCGGGGCACTGATGGCCGCTCCCTGGAAGGTCCTTGTCGCGACGGGCGCAGTGCCAGTGGCTGTGTGCACCGTCGCTCCGGGTGCTTGCTCCTCGTCATCGTCCTCCCCGTCGGCCAGTTTGTCGGACGGAAGCACGCCGAAAGCGTTCGACATCAGCGGACGATGGCGCATCTGCGACGACGACAACAACTACTACATCCCCGCCGGTGGAATGGTCCTCGACCTGGCCATGGATGCAGGGACGCTCGCGGCGACCAAGGTGAACGTCGACGCGTCGACCCCGTTTCTCAGCGGCCCGCTGGATCCGTCCTCCCGCGTGTGGACGGCGGACGTCGGCTGGCCTCACAACGACGGCCAGGGGGGCACCATCCCGACCTACCCCGCGGCTGCTCAGATCACCTTCAGCGCCGATGCGACACGCTTCGAGGGGACGGTGAACCTGCCCGACGAGACGGGGACGTGGCACGGCGGGCGGGAGGACGGGACGTTCGCCTGTCCCAATCCGTCGCACTGACGTAATCACCCGGTCCGAAACGCGTGCCGGAGCACGGCTTCTCGCCGATCGCGAGCAGCTCGGTCGCCCGATTACGCGTCGATCTCTACCCAGTACCCTGCATGATCGGACATCACCGTACCCTCGCGCACGGGGTCGATGCGGCCCTGCTTCGGAGCCGTTCGGTCGCTCGGGCCGCAAATGAGATCGACGACGCATAGTCCACGAATGGCGTGCGCCGCGGAGGCGTTCCAGGCTGCGTAGCCCATCGAGTTCAGCACGTCTCTCAGCAGGCACCGGCGCGCGTCGGAGCCGCCGTTCGCCGGGCCTTCGAGCGTCTGATTGAAGTCGCCCGCCCAGAGCACGAGGTCACACTCCCTGCCGAGCGCCTTCACGTCGTCGCGCTGCTCCTGGAGGAGTCGAGCGAACACGTCGAACGAGCTCTCTCCTGGTCGGCAGACGTACGGAGCATGGCGGATGACGGAGAGCCACGGGAGCACAGAACCGTAGACGACGACGTTCAGGCCGCACCTGCGCACCCGCGCTGCCACGGCCATGCGCTCGTACGGGATCTCGAACGCGACGGGCTCGACCCCCGCCCCGACGATCGCCACCCACGACTCGTTGCCACGCCTTCCGTCGCGACGGCGCGGCGAGGTGACGATTCCTTCCCTTCCCCTAAACGAAGCCGGCGGCTCGGTCAGGACCACGACGTCCGCCCGGAGCTCGCGAAGTGTCTTCTCCTGCGCGGGGGCCGCCGCTGCCGTTCGTCCGCCTCGTTCAAGGTTCCAGGTGGCGATGATCATGGCTCTCGTGTTCGGTACTCCGAGCTCGGCCGCGCGTGTGCGTCAGTCGCCCAGTCGCGCGGTTCGCTTCCACGCGTTGTGGCGTTTCCGCCACTCCCCGGAGTGCGTACCGAGCCCGCTCACCTGGCGCGGATGCGCGAGCGGCAAGACCTGGTAGCGCCTGCCGCCGATGGTCGCGGGGTGCAGTCGACCGTACCCTTCGAAGTCGTGTAGCCATCGCCAGCTCGGCTCGTGGTGCGTGAGGAAGTGCTGAATCGGTTGGTCCCCGAGCAGCACCACGATCTCGGCCTTCGACTCCTCGAGCTCCGCGAGCACCTCCGCGCGGCGGCGGTCGTCGGCGAACGTCTTCGGCACGAGCGGCAACATCACCTCGGGGAGGCCGCAGGACCGGCGCCTGGGCTCGTACTCCCGCCGGATGGCGGCGAGCTGCCCGGCGTTCATGCAGGTGTGGGGCACGAGATCGCAGAGCCAGGCGTCCTTGCGTCGGATGCTGAGCGGGCCCAGGAAGTCCTCATCCAGGCTGCGCCCGGAAGGTCCATTGAACTTCGGCTCCGCCGCGACCAGCCGACCGGCCAACCCAGGCACGTCGATCGCGTCGATGATGCTCTGCGCGTTCGAGCCGTCCCAGAAGATGAACGGCTCGGATGCCACCGCAAGCGCCTTGATATAGGTCTTCCCCGCGGGGCTGACCCAGCGGGCGTGCACCGCGCTGGAATAGACGCCGAGCACGAAGACGCGCTTTGGCGAGCGGTCCGTCTGCACGACAGGGAGGAGCTTCGAGCCGAAGGGATAGGTTCCGGATGTCACCGATGCGTTGTCTTCGCGGTCGTTCATCGTTTTCTGCGCGATCGTAGACGAGGTCCGCGAGACGGATCCGCGCACCAGGCGTCCCGATGAAGGGCCGCTCGGATCGGCTCTGCGATCGGCCGTTCGACGCTCCAGTCGAGCCCGAGGGCCTCGCACACAGGTGCGAGCCAGTCGTCGTGTTCGGCGTCCGTGATGCGCCGGCTGCCCTGCTTTTGCGGGTGCGGCGCATGAATCGCGTTACTCAGAACCAGCTGCGTCGCCATGAGGGCAGCCCAGGCCCTGTCACCGAAGGCGATGACGAGACGTGGCCGCAGTAATCGAAGTTCCTCCTGGAGCAGACCGCTGCACTTGGTCGCCAGCGCGTCGATTCCGGGGGAGCCGGTCTCCTTGGCCGTGCTGCACTTCACGACATCGGAGAACCAAACGTTGTCGAACCATCCTGCGGCGAGCGGAACCCCCGCACGCTTCATCAGCCACAGGATCACGCGTACGAACTTCACGGATCGCGTGTGGAATCTCGTGCCTCCCTCGCCGGCGCGGTATAGAGCACTGACGAACTCGAGCTGCGCGAGCGCCTGCGCCTCGGAAAGGCGTCGAGCATCCGCGACCTTGTCGGGGAAACCCGACCAACAGTGCTCTTCGCGCTCGAGGGGGTGGCCGGGATTGGTCGAAAGGACAACCAAAGGGCGTGGCGGAGCGGCTAGAGATCCGGCCCAGCCCCTTGGCGGAAACCATGGCCTCGGGCGCACGCGGAGCTTGGGTTCAGGCTTGGAGTCCTTCGTGAGCAGCCATGGCCGGAGCTCGGGCACGCGATGGCACTCCGTGCATCGCATGAAACCGGTCACCAGTCGGAGCATCCTCCGGTCGGCAGGCATGGGCTGTCCTTGCGCTCGACGCCCCATGCTAGTCGTGCGACTCCGGGGCTTCCTTGAACGTCAGCCGGCAGTTCGACTTCGGGCACGCGCCGTTGAGATCCCCGTTCGCGAAGGTGAGCGACACATGAACCGCAGCGTACGCGCCCACCTCTTGGCACGCGGGGAGCGACTCGGAGGTCTTCACGCTCACCTCTGGATCCGCCGCTAGACCGACGACGCACAGCACGCCTGTTCGAGGTGAAACGTTGGTGAACCACAGGTTCCCCTGCGCACTGGAGTAGTTGATGCCGCTCATGTACGGGCCCATCGACGCCAGCGTGAGCCTGTGCGGCTTGTTGTCCGCCTCTTCTTTCTCTTTCGTCTTTTCGAGCTGGTCGGCCTTCGCCACCGCCTGCTTGGCGGCAGCTTGCAGATCTGCTTCGACCTTCGACTCGGCCCGTTTCTCATTCACGTACGCGACGGGGACGATCACGCAGGCTGACGCAATCGCCAGCCACAAGAGGACGCGCGCCGTCTGTTCGATGCGATCGCTCCAGGAAACCGTGTCCACTGTTCGTTCCTCCTCCCGAACGCCCCCCAAACTAGACGGCGCAATCGCCCATCGTACGTGCCACCAGCGGCGCCTCGCTACGGCACGGACTGCCTCAGCGTGAGGAAGATGGACCGTCCGACGGCGTCGCGTGCGGCAGGCCGATGCAACCGAAGCCCTCATTCCGCCGCCGCTGCAGCCACCACCCGCCCGACGGACCCGCCCCTTCCCTTCCCGCGCCGGATACGCCCGTCCGCTAGCAGCGCCTCCTTGCAGCGCTCGTAGTCGCGGTCGCGCGCACGTACGCCGATCTGCGTGAGCGCCCGCTCGACGAACGCCTCCGACAGCGTCCCGTTGCCCACCATCGAGCCGTCCGCCGGCAGAAGCTCGAACAGCAGCTCCTTCAGCCGCTCATCATCCGCGCCCCCCGGGCCGGCTGCCCCCCCGGCCGCATGGTCTTCCCCTTCCCCTTCCCCCTCCTCCTCCGCGATCGCCTCCGGCAGCGCCTTCGCCGACTCGAGCGCCTCGGGCAGGAGGTCCCCCAGCTGTCTCCCGGCGATGCCCTGCAGGTCGCCGCAGAAGGCCGTGATGTTCTCGAGCGCCCGGTCGATCATCTTCTCCCGCCGCTTCCAGCGCGTGAGCGTCGCCCGCTTCTCGGCGGCCAGCTCGTCCTGCATGTCGACGAACGCCTCGACCAGCCCCTCGATGCGGTTCCGGAACTCGGTGCCGGTCAGGTAGTCGTAGAGCAGCTGCATCTTCTGGCCGCTGCCCTCGGCCGCGCGCTTGGCGAGCGCCACTTCGACGAGCCCCGCCCGCAGCGCGGCCGCGAGCGGCACCGCGAACACCGGAGCGCAGACCCACACGCCTTCCTTCTGCCCGAAGGAGCGCACGTCGGCCGGCAGCACCTGGGTGACGATGACCGCGCACGCCGCCCCGGCCTCGCGCTGGTCGTCGCGCAGCTTCGGCAGCCACCCGTCCGACCAGGTCTTCGTCCGCTTGCTCTCCCAGACGATGGCCCCGCCCTCTCGCCCGTCGACGCCGCGCACGCGCTGCACGAGATCGGCCCCGCTGACGCCCTTGGGTACGTCCTCGATGGCGTCCAGCGGGAAGGCGCCCGCCAGCAGGTCGCGCAGCACCACCTCCTGCGCCTCGCCCTGCAGCTGCTGCGAGCCCTGCTCGGCTTTTCGCTGCAGCTCGGCGATGTGCTTCCTCATGCCGGCGATCGTCTGCTCGTACTCCTCGCTGCGCAGTCGCTGCTGCTGCTGGGCGATCTCCTCGCGCTCGCGCGCGCGCCGGGCGTCCTCCTCGCGAGCCTTCGCGACCTCCTCGGCGACGCGGCGCTCGGTGTGCAAGGCCAGCTCCCGCTCCTTGTCGGCGAGCTCGCGCTGCTTCTTGAGCAGCTCGGCCTCCCGGCTCGCGGCGGCGGCCAGCTTCGCCTGCGTCTCGGCGAGCTCCTGCTGATTGGCCCTCACGCGCTCGTCGGCCTCGCGGGCGAAGCGCTCGCGGGCGGCGCTCGCCTCCCGCTCGCGGATGTGCGCCGTCTCCTCGTGCACGCGCCGCTCGACCTCGAGCTCGAGCTGTTGCTGCCGCTCGGCGACCTGGCGCTGCTGCTTGAGCAGGTCGGCCTCGCGCGTGGCGGCGGCCGCGAGCTGGCGGCGCGCTTCGGTGAGCTCGGCGTCGAACTGCCTGGCCACGCCCGCGCGCACCTCGGTCTCCAGCTCCGCGCGCATGACGGCGGACAGCTCGAACTCGTGGCGGCAGCTCGGGCAGCGGATCGTGTGTCCCATCGGCATCGTGCTGGGAAGAGTGACGCGGAAGCGCGCCCGCGGGGCGCCTGCACGAAGATTGTGATCCTGTGGGGATCAGCCGATCCTACGCGGAGCATGACCCCGGAACCGCACCGGTCCGCCAGCGTCGACCGGCACTTCCTGCTCGTGGAGGACCTGCTGCGCGGCCGCGAGCACGACCGGCACTCGCTCGCCGCGCGCCTCGGCATCAAGCCGCCCATGGCCGACCGCCTGTTGAACGCCGCGCTGCGCCTGCCGGGCGTCGCCGAACGGCGCGAGGGGCGCCGGCGCATCATCCGCATGGACGTGGCGCTCATCGCGCCGGCCCCCTCGTACCCGACCGCCGTCGCCGCCTGCTTCGGCTCGAGCCTCTGGCCGCTGTTCGAGGGGACCGGCTACAAGGAGGGCATTCGCGACGCGCTGCGCGACGTCGTCGGTCGCACGCGGCGGCGCGCCGTCTTCCGCGACATCGACCGCAAGTTCTGGTTTCTGCGCCGAGGGGGCGAGGTCGCGCTGCTCGACCGCTCGTCGCTGCTCGACGACGTCATCGAGGCGGTGCTGCATCATCGCGTGCTCTCCATCGAGTACACGCGCTTTCGCGGCGCCTCCGGGCGGCTGCGCATCGAGCCGCTGAGCATCGCCGTGCACGATCATCAGCTGTACGTCGTCGGCCGCGGCGAAGGAGGCGAGCTTCACCCGTACCGCTTCGCGCGCATCGGCGCGGCGGACGTGCTCGACGACGCGTTCGAGTACCCGGCGAGGAGTGATTACGATCCGGCGCAGGTCTTCCGGGAGTCGTTCGGGATTTTTTTGGACCTGCCGGTCGAGGACGTGGAGATCCGGCTGACCAGGAGCTGGGCGACCTACGCGCAGTCGCACCGGTGGCACGACTCGCAGCGGGTGGAGATCGCGGCGGACGGCGTGCGCGTGAGAATGCGCGTGCGCGTGTGCCCGGAGCTCGAGGCGTGGATCCTGGGGTTCGGCGAGGAGGCGGAGGTGATCTCGCCGAAGGGGCTCAGGGCGAAGATCGCGAAGAGGGTGGCCGACGCGGCGGCTGTGTATGGGGAGGCAAGGGGCAGAGGGGGGCGGCCGGCGTTGAGCAAGGCGGGGATGGGACGAACGCAGCGGGCGACAGCGGGGAAAGGGCGCTGAGCTACAGCCGCGGTGCACGGCCGCGGAAGGCACTCCAGATAGCGACCACGTACACGCGGTCGGTCTCCTGCATGAAGTAGACATGGTAGTGCGTTCGGCTGAGGAGCAGGCGTCGTACTGGCCTGGGATCTGGCTCGTAGCGCGTGCCGAGCGTGGGCATCTCGGCGAGGGCGAGCAAGGCGGCCTCGAGCTCGTCGGTGAACAGGTCGGGAGCTGCGCGGCGATGCTCGCGCCACCACGCATCGGTCTCGCGCACCTGCTCGTCGGCTTTTTCCGAGAGCTCGATCTTCAGCGGCTCGCGGCTCTCGCGCGCAGTCGCGCGATCACTTCGCGCCCGTCCACGGTGCGACCCGCCTTCACGTCCGCGATGCCCCGCTCGATCGATTCGTGCAGCCGCGCGCGCTCCTCGTCGTCGAGGTAGTCGCCGCCGCGGGCCAGCACCTCGTCGAGCGGTACCAGCTCGACGACCTCGCCCTCCGGCAAGTCCGTAGGCTCGTCGAGAACGAGCCGGCCGTTGTGGACGCGGGCCTTGAGGGGTTGCATCGCTTGCAAAGTCTAATTCTCCTCGGGGTGGGTGGCGAGCGTAGCCATGTGCTCGCCGGCATTCGTGGACGGCTCGCCGACAACTCGAGCTGACGGGCCGCCCATCGGGGCCAGCACAGCAGACGACGAATCGGGACCGTGCCTGCACCCCTCGCTCGACAGCAGCGCGCGTGCCAGGAGCGCGCCGTGTGGTTACGTCGACTTGCCCGCTGTCCGAGGTGGCCCGGGCCAAAAACGATCTGGCCGGGGCCACCAATGCGAGCGTCAGGCTCGTGGGCGTCCCGGCGGAAGGACCGGACCGAGCACCATCGCGCCGAAGCGTCCGAGCGACGCCGGGATGCGGCGCACGCGTGCGCCCGTCGCTCGCGCGATCCTCTCGGCGATCTCCACGCGGCTGTACACCTGCGGCCCTCGGCTTCGAGCACGAAGTCGGCACTCGGGGGAGCTTGCGGCGCGCGTGCGCGGGGGCCGCCCGCATCACTGAGAAAGCGCTCGAAGCCCGCCAGCGCTTCGACGGCGCCGCCGACCCCTTTGCGGAGCCAGAAGGACGCCCCCTGCGTCACCCACGTCAGCTCGTCAGCGTCGACGACTTCCTTCAACGACGAGCACGGGGTGTCCGGCGACTCCGCCGCCTGCGCGAAGAGGAAAAGGAACAACGCTCCCCACTGGACGCGCTGTTCCACCGTGAGATCCCCGAGGCCGACCGCACGGTACTCGCGAAGGAGCTCGTCGAGGGCGACCAACTCGTCGCGGTGCAAGGGAATCATGCCGAGCGGAATGGGCCGACCGCCCGTCGCGCCCGAGCCGGCGACGACGAGCCGTACGTAAGCGCCAGGCGGCAGGAGGGGCGGCATGTGCAAAGCGGCGCTCAGCGTGCCGGGACAGATCGCGCCGCCAGCACCCTGGAGGCTGTTCGCCCGTCGAGTTTGACCCAGGTGACCGCTCCCGAGGGATGCTTGTACGGCACCGGAGAGACGAGACGTCGCACGTCGACCAAGACCCAGGCGAAGGCGCCCTCGCAGTGATAGGCGTCACCGGGGCGCATGTTCATCTTCGCGCGGGCGTTCCGGCGAATGTCCTGCTCGGTCAGAGGGCCAATCACCTCCACGATCTCGCACGTGCCGACGACGGTCAGCGACTTGCTTCGAATGAGCCCTACGCGACCGCGGATGTTGGTCGAGCGGGACCTGATCTCCCAGGTCTTCTTGCCCTCCAGGATCCAGTCGACGAAAGGCGTCCGAATGGGCACTGCGTTGAGCGTCGGCATGATCCGCCCGTGTAACCGAGTTTGCGGTCCGGTGTCAGCTGTTTCCGTGTCGGAAAGCACTACCTGGCGGGGACGCGCCACCGGCAGCTCCTGATAGCGCTGCAGCCGACCGTAGCCGTCGAGGTCGCGCAGCCGCTGCCATCGACGGTCGTGTGCGAGAGGAAGCGCCGGATCGGCTGGTCGCCCAGGAGCACCACGGCTCGCCGAATGATTCCAGGCGCCGAGCGAGCTCGGACCGTCGTCGGATCGACTACTTTTGGGTCAGCGTCATCACTGCGCCTGGGCAAGGGCCCCCATCGCGGGTCCCGTAAGGATCGTACGTGACGTAGCAAGGTAGCAAGCCAAGGGGCGCATCAACGGCGCGAAGTCGGTCCGAAGGCTGCCGGGTGCGCGCAGCCGGAGCGCACCAGCCTTGGGTAGCTCCATGGGATTCGAAGCGAGTCAAGACTCCGCGTCCGCTCGATCCGCAACCAGATGGACGGTCCATCTTTCGACGGCGACCTGCGCGCCCGCTGTTGTGAGGCGAACGTCTTCGTGCATACGCTACGCGATCGTCCACCACGCGAGGCGACTCCATGACGGCTCTGGGCAGCACCTTTCGCACGAACGAACCCCTTCTCAGCGAACTGCTGCAAGACGTCGACAAGGGGGCGCTTCAACTACCGGATTTTCAGCGCCCCTGGGTCTGGGAAGACCATCGCATTCGGGCGCTGATCGCCAGCCTGTCGCTCTCCTACCCCATCGGCGCGATCATGCTGATGGAGGTGGGCGACGACACGCGCTTCGCGCCGCGCCCTGTGGAGGGAACCGACCCGCACAAGCCGCCGTCCACGCCGAAGAAGTTGATTCTCGACGGCCAGCAGCGACTGACGTCTCTGTACCGCGCGCTCAAGAGCGGTCGTCCGGTCAAGACGCAAACCGACAAGGGCCAGGAGATCATGCGTTGGTACTACATGGACATGGCCCGCGCGCTGTCGGAAGGCGCGGACCACGAGGACCGGACGGAAGCCGTCGTCGCCGTTCCCGAAGACAGACGCATCAAGGAGAACTTCGACCGCAACGTGCGATTGGACCTCTCGACGCGGGAGCTCGAGTTCAAACAAAGCATGTTCCCGCTTTGGCTCATGTACGACGACACCGCCGCGAACGCGTGGTTCATGGGTTATCAGCAGCACCACAACCTGTCTCCTGAGGCGACGAAGTTCTTCTTCCGCTTCATGCAGGAAATCCGGCAGCCGTTCTTGCAATACAAAGTCCCGGTCATCGAGCTGTTGCAGGGCACGCGAAAGGAAGCCGTGTGCCAGGTATTCGAGAACGTCAACACGGGCGGCGTCTCGCTGACGGTCTTTGAACTCATCACCGCGACGTTCGCGGCGGACGACTTTCGCCTTCGCCCTGATTGGGATGCGCGGTACTCGCAGGGCAAGAAGGATGCGAAGCTCTTGCCGCTGAAGCACTTCGACGTTCTGCGCAGCGTCAATGGTGAGATGTTCCTGCAGGCACTTGCGCTCTACACGACCTATTTGCGCCACAAGAACGGTGAAGGCGCGGTGGGTGCGAAGCGCAAGGACATGCTGCGCCTGACACTTGCCGACTACAAGGCGCATGCCGACAAGATTCATGCGGGGTTCCTGGAGGCGGCTCGCCTGCTCACGCGCGAAAAGATCTTTGCCGACAAGAACCTGCCGTATCTCAGCCAGCTCGTGCCGCTCGCTGCCATTCTCGCGGTGCTCGGCACGCGCGCGGAGAGCGATGCAGTCAAACAGAAGCTGGCGCGCTGGTACTGGTGCGGCGTCTTCGGTGAGCTCTACGGCGGCGCCACAGAGGGCCGCTTCGCGCACGATATTCAGCAGGTCCCAGCGTGGGTCGACGGCGGTGACGAGCCACGAACGGTTCACGACGCCAATTTCGCGCCGACGCGGCTCCTGACGCTGCAGTCACGACAGAGCGCCGCGTACAAGGGCGTCATGGCGCTGCTGATGGACCGCGGCAGCCTCGATCTGAAGACGGGCGACCCCATCCACGTGACCACGCATATGAGCGAGGACGTTGACATCCACCACCTCTTCCCCGCCGATTACTGCGAGAAGCAGCAGTACCCGAAGCTCCTCTGGAACAGCGTCGTCAACAAGGCGCCGCTGACGGCGAAGACGAATCGCAGCATCGGCGGCCGCGCGCCCAGCCATTACCTCGCGCCCATCGAGAAGGACCTGGGGGCGAAGCGCCTCGACGACATCCTCCACAGCCACGGCGTCGACCCTGCTGTCTTCCGGGCGGACGACTTCCACGGCTTCCTTCGCCTGCGCGCGGGGGTGATCATCCAGCTCATCGAAAAGGCGACAGGGCGGAGCGTCTCCGGGCGCAACTCTGAGGAGACCATCAAGGCATTTGGGGCCGAGGTATGACAGCGACGACTCGGCGCAACGGGCACTCGTCGAGGCTCCCCAATGCGGTGCCGCGTGGACTAGGGTAGGCGCATGGCGGCATCTGTTCCGTTCTACGAGGCGTCTCTCCGCGCCCTCCGCTTCGTGGAGGCGCGCTCCCCGACGCGCCGCCGTTTCGGCGCCGATGCCGATGCCCTCTGGCGCAATTTCCAGGGGCATCTGACGACGGCCGACCGAATCGATCTCCTCCTGCGCGACGCCGACGCCGAGTACCCGGGCGCGTTCGGCGCTCGCGTGACGTTCGCGCTCCGCGGCCTGAGCGAGGACGACGCGTTCGGGCCGCGTTGGGAGAGGCTCGCGGCCTCCGATGCCGAGGCGCTCTGGCGCAAGGTCACCACCGAGCCGCCGCCCGCCGATGTGCCCTCGACGCTCACGGCGTGCGCGGCAGCGTGGGGGCTCTCTTTGCGCCCGATGGATGTTCCGGGGATCACGCCGACCGCTCGCCTTCTCGTCGCCGGGCCGAGCGCGATCGTGTCGGTGGCCGCCGCGTTCTCGCTGGGTCGCGACCTCGCATGGTCCGATCAGGTCACCGTCGTCGCCACGCCGACGGCGCACCGTCATCTCGCCGCGCTGGCCGCGGCGTTGCTGAAGGCAACGAAGCCCTGGCGGCTCCTTCTGCCCGATGCCCTGCCGCGAACCGACTCCTTCGATCGACGGGTGGTCTCCCCGGACGCCGATGGCGCCGACGCCACCGCCGTGCAGTCGGCATCGGCATAACGCGGAGCGAGGGACGATCCGATGGCGCTCGCGCAACACCGTGTCGTTCTGGTCGGCGAAACGCCGCACGCCCACGAGCGCGAGGCCATCCAGCTCGTCCTCTCCGAGCTGCCGAACAACGACCCGTATCTCGCGTGGGAGCTGACCGAGCTGCTCGATGCGTCGACCGGTCGCCTCTACGAGATCGACCTGCTCGTCCTCGGCTACTCGGCGCTCTACCTCGTCGAGATCAAGAGCGGCCCGGGCACGTACAAGGGCGACAGCGTCGACTGGTACCGCGACGTCGCCGGCGAGCCGGCGCACTACATGGAGTGCCCGTACCGGCTGGCGAACCACAAGGCCAAGGTGCTCGCCTCGCTCCTGCACCGAAAGCTCGGCATCCGCGCGCCGTACGTCCAGCCGCTCATCTTTCTCAGCCACCCGGAGGCGAAGCTCGATCTTCGCGTCGACGGTCGCACGGCGGTGGTCACGCGCAAGGACATCGCTCGCGCGCTCAAGCACCACGACTTCCCGAACCGCGATCCCGGATGGCGCGGCGATCCGATCCGCGCGCCGGTCATGCGCGATCTCGCCCGTGCGCTCGGCGAGTGCGGCGTTCGGCCTCGCAAGGGCAAGCTGTACGTCGGGCCCTACGAGCTCGGGGAGCTGCTCGGCGAAGGCAGCGGCTACCAAGACCGCGCCGCCAGGCACCGCACGATGCCGAACATGCGCCGGCGCGCGCGCATCTACCTCGTGCCGCAGGAGACGAGCGTGGAGCGGCGTCAGGCCCTCCGCCGTGCGGCCGACCGCGAGGCCCAGCTCCTTCACGAGCTGCGCGAGCACGCGGGGATCCTGCGGATCTACGACTACGTCGAGGACGCCCCGCTCGGCCCCACGGTCCTGTTCGACGCATTCGAGGGCGCTACGCGCCTCGACGCATTCATCCGCCAGAACCCCGACCTGCCCTTCGAGCAGCGCGTCGCGCTCATCGAGCAGGTGGGGCGCGCCCTCGGCTTCTGCCACCGCAAGGAGATCCTGCATGGTGGCCTGAATCCCGAGGCCGTCCTCGTCGCCAGACAGAGCGACCGACGGCTCGACGCACGCCTGTTCAACTTCCAGCTGGCCTCCGCGACGGACCGCGTCGAGCCCACGGCACACGTCTCGGCGTGGGCGACCGAGCCGGCGCTCGTCTATCGAGCGCCCGAGCTACGCCAAGATCCCTCCGCCCGCACTCCGCAGTCGGACATCTTCAGCCTCGGGGCGCTCGCGTACTTCGTCCTCACCGGGCAGCCCCCGGCCGCCGACGTGCTCGCGGTCGACGATCGCCTGCGCGCCTCCGGCTCGCTCGATCCGCGCGCCGCCGACGACCGCGTCCCCGCCGACGTGGCCGAGCTGATTCGGATCGCGACCAACGTCTCGTGGACGCAGCGCTTCGACAGCGCCGACGAGTGGGTGCAGTTCCTCCTCGACGCGGCGACGAGCCCCGAGCCGGCGTCGAAGCCCGTCTTCGCCGATCCGCTCGCGGCCGGTCCGGACGACCGCCTGAGCGCCGATCTCGTTTGCCAAGGCACGCTCGGCCAAGGGGCGAGCGCCCGCGTCCTCCGCGTTCGCCGCGAGTCCGACGACGGCGAGTACGCCCTCAAGGTGAGCCTCTCGGCCGAGCACGACGAGCGCATTCGCGCCGAGGGGCAGGCCCTCGGGCGCTTTCGCCACCCGCGCATCGTCGAGAAGCTCGCCGATCTCGAGCTCGGCGGCCGCGCATGCTTGCTATTGACCATCGCGGGCACCGAGACGCTCCAGCGTCGCCTGCAGCAGCACGGCTCCGTGCCGCTCGATTACGCGCTCCGCTGGGGCGACGACCTGCTCCACGCCATCGAGTACCTCGAAGAGCAGGAGATCACCCACCGCGACATCAAGCCCGCCAACCTCGGCATCGGCTCGAGCGGCAAGCGCGCCAACCACCTGACGCTGTTCGACTTCTCGCTCGTGCTCACCGATCCGAAGATGCTCGATGCGGGCACCGCGGCCTACCGCGATCCCTTCCTTCGCTCGCGCGGGGCGTGGGACGCGGCCGCCGATCGCTGGAGCGCCGCGGTGACCCTGCACGAGATGCTCACCGGCGTGCGACCGAGCTACGGCGGCGCCGGCGGGACGGCCGTCGATCCCAAGGCGCCCCTCGTCCTCGCGGCCGAACGGTTCGACGCCGGCGTGCGCGATCGCCTCGTGCGCTTCTTCACCAAGGCTCTCGCGCGCGACGGGGCCGACCGCTTCGCGAACGCCGAGGAGATGCGCCACGCCTGGAGCGCGTGCTTCCACGAGCGCGCCGCCGGCGCCGCCGCCGAGGCTCCCGAAGCCGGCGCCGAGTCTCCGCCTCCCGCCCCGCAGCCCGTCTCCGACGAGGACCTCCGGCGCATCGGACCCGACGCCCCGCTCGACACCCTCCCCCTCTCGGTGCGCGCCAAGAACGCCCTCGACCGCGCCGGCGTGGCACGCGCGCGCGATCTGCTCAAGCTCCCGGACAACCGCCTCTCGGCCATCCGCGGGGTCGGCCAGCTCGTCGCGCGCGAGATCCACGAGCTTCGCGGCCGCTGGGCGGCGCTCCAGACCGCGAGCGATCAGCCGGCCACGCCGTTCTTCGCCGGCTACCGCGGCGAGGACCTCGCCCTCGGCGCCACGACGCTCGACGAGCGCCTCGCCCACGTGCTGGCCGACGCCGGCCTGCGCACGTTGACGGCCGTCGCCTCGGCTCCCGAGGAGCAGATCGCCACCCTCGGCCGACGACACGCCTTCGATCCGACCGCGGTCCGCGCCGTCCTCGACCACGAGCATCGCTCCGCCGAGGAGCGCGACCATCCGGTCACCCTCGAAGGCTGGCGCGACGCCCTCTTCCCCGCACGAAAGCGAGGCAACCGGCCCGCCGTCGCCGCCGTCGTCCGCATCCTCTTCGGCATCGAGGCCCCGAAGAGCGGCGTCGCGCGACTGCCCGTGGGCGCCTCGGCCAACGACGCCGCGAGCGCCTCGGGCACGACCACGGCCAACGTGTACCTCGCGCTCGGGCGCTGCCGCGAGCTGTGGGCGGGCCACCCTGCCATCGGCGAGCTGTCGTCGCTCACGCGCGCCATCGTCGACGAGGCGAGCGGCGCGGTCCCCCTGCGCGACGCCGCCGAGCGCCTCCTTCTTCGCATGCCCTACGACCGGAGCCGCGGGCAGGACGACGTCCTCGCCGAGGCGGCGGCCGTCCTGCGCGCCACGGCGGAGATCGACCACGGCGCGGAAAGCGGGGCCGGCATCACCTTCGTCCGCATCCACGACGTGCTCTGGCTCTGCGCGTCGACGGCCCACGGCACCGCCGTCCGCGATCTCGCGCATATCGCCGACGAGCTGGCCGAACGGACCCCGCTCGCCTCCGCCCCCGAGACGCAGGCCGCGCTCCAGCGCGCGGCCGAGGGCACGCCGCTCGCAACGCTTCCGGTCGAGCGCCTCGCCACGCTCGCCGCGCGCGCGAGCCAGCGCGCCGCGTGCTCGACGAGGCTCGAGATGTACCCGCGCGCGATGCCCGCACACCGCGCGATCGAGCTCACCGCGGCGGTGCTGACGTCCGCCCACATCCAGCTCACGCCCGACGAGGTGCGCAAGCGCATCGCCGATCGCTATCCCGATGCCGCCCCGCCGCCCGACCGCCCCGCGCTCGACGCGCTGCTCGCGCCCTTCGGCCTCACGTGGGACGGCGAGAAGTACGTCCGTCCCGGCGAAGAGGTCCGCGTCACGCACCACTCGACGCGCTTCAGCACGCTCGACCGCGCCGAGACGGCGCTACCGACCGAAGTGCTCGCGTCGGGCCCCGATGCGGTCGAAGCGCGCGAGTTCGACGCGCGCCTCGTGCAGGCGGTCGAGCGCAAGCAGCTGCGCCTGCTGCTCGTACGCTCCGATCTCGCGAGCCGCGCCACCGCGCGCCTCGTCGCCCGGCTGCGCGTGCCCGCGCGCCGCGTCGACCGGCTGCTCATCGACGCCATGGAGCGTCGCGCGCTCGACGACGGGGTCGACCAATCCGTCCTTCACGAGGCCCATCAAGCCGGCGACAAGGCCGCCGACTGGGCGAACCTCACCGGCCTCGCGCAGGACGCCATCGGCGACGTCGCCCGCGCCCTCCTGCCGGCGCGCGAGCCGCTGCTGCTCACGCACCTGGGCCTGGTCGAGCGCTACCGGCTCCAGTCGTTCCTCGACGCGCTGGCGGAGGCGTCGCGGAGCGACGACTGCGAGGCCATCTTCCTGCTCGTCCCCTCCCACGACACGGCCGGCTCGCTCGCCCTGCGCGGCATCAGCGTTCCGGGCCTGCTGCCCTCGCAGCGCCTCTGGATCTCGAAGGACTGGATCGAAAACCGCCACAACGCCGCCGCTCCTGCGGCCTGACACCGACCGATGGCCGCCAAGAAGAAGACCCGAAGGACCGACGCCCTCGCGCCGCAGCCCGATCCGCGCGCCCCGCTCGATGGCGCGGCGTTCCTCGCCGCCGCAGCGCGCGTGCTCGCGACGCTGCGCGACGACCTGCTCGAGCGCGCCGACCGCTCGCCCGGCGTCACCGAGGCGCTGCGCGCCGAGCATCGGAAAGAGACCGCCGACAAGCGCACGGGCGACGCCTTCGAGGTCTGGCGCCGCCGCGTCGTCGTGCAGGTCGCCGCCGCGTGGGTGCTGTCGGTCGTCTTCGCCCGCACGCTCGAGGACCGGGGGCTGCTCGACCGCAACCGCATCGCCGGCCCCGGCGCCGCCGACAGCCAGCGGCAGTTCCTCGATCTGGCGCCCTACCTCACCGAGCGCGACTACCTGCTGACCGTCTTCCGCGAGCTGTCGAACCTGCCGGCCGCGCGCGAGCTGTTCGATCCGGAGCACAACCCGGTCTGGAGGCTCGCCCCGTCGGCCGACGGGGCGCGGGCGCTCTTGTCGCTCTTTCGGGCGCCCGACGCCGATGCGCCGGCGTTTCGCTTCGGGCAGGCCGACACGCGCTTTCTCGGCGACCTCTATCAGGACCTCGACGCCGAGACGCGCGAGCGCTACGCGCTGCTTCAGACGCCGCGCTTCGTCGAGGAGTTCATCCTCGATCAGACCCTCGAGCCGGCGCTGGGCGAGTACGGCCTGGATGGGACGAACATCCTCGATCCCACCTGCGGCAGCGGGCACTTCCTGCTGGGCGCGTTCGAGCGGCTGCTCGACCGCCGCCTTCGCGAGCGCCCCGGCACCGACGTGCGCGAGGCGGCGAAGAAGGCGCTCGACGCGGTGCACGGCGTCGACCTCAATCCTTATGCGGTCGCCATCGCGCGCTTCCGCCTGACGCTCGCGTTCCTCGACAAGGGAGGCTACGGCAAGCTCGCGCAGGCGCCGAGCGTGCCGCTGCACGTCGTCGTCGCCGACTCGCTGCTCCATGGCGGCGAGCAGGCGGGCTTCGCCGAGCGGGCGGAGACGGCGGCGAGCGACTGGCTCGGGTCGACGTATGCGTTCGTCGACGAGGGCGCGGCCAAGGCGGTGCTCGGCAAGCAGTACGCCGCGGTCGTCGGCAACCCGCCGTACATCACGGTTGCCGACTCCGTTCTGCGGGACGAGTACCGAAAACGTTATCGGGCCTGCTATCGCGAATACTCGCTGGCGGCGCCGTTCGCGGAGCGCTTCTTCGAGCTCGCGCGCGCCGGCGGCTTCGTCGGAATGATCACGGCCAACTCGTTCATGAAGCGCGAGTTCGGCAAGCGGCTCATCGAGGAGTACCTGAAGAGGGTTGACCTTCAACTCGTCGTCAACACATCGGGCGCTTACATCCCGGGCCACGGGACGCCGACGGTGCTCCTGTTCGGGCGGCACCGCGCGCCGGACAAGCCGAACGTGCTTGCGGTCCTTGCCAAGCGCGGCGAACCGAGCACGCCGCAGGAGGCCGAGAACGGCCTTGTGTGGCGGAGCATTGCGGAGCATTTCCGAGAGATCGGCTTCGAGAACGAGTACGTCTCCGTAGCAGAGATCGACCGCAGGACATTTGGCAAGCATCCCTGGAGCCTCGGCGGGGGTGGGGCCGCGGAGCTGAAGGAGCTACTCGACTCGCGGGCTCCAGCGCGGCTCGGAGGCATTGTCGAGTCGATAGGCTTTGGGTGTATCACCAAGCAGGACGACGTCTTCGCGCAGCCCAGATCCATCTTGGAGCGTGCTGATGTGGAGACCGCGGCGACAAAGCGCTTCGTGATCGGGGAGAAGATTCGTGACTGGAGCATTGCCGACGGTGAGTGGGCAATATTCCCCTACGATAGCGACATCCGGACCGTTTCGCCTGCGAGCATTCCGCAGGCCATCCGATTCATGTGGCCTTTTCGGCGCATCCTAGAGGATCGCAAGGTGTTCGGCGGCTCCACATACCGGGATGTTGGAAAGCCTTGGTATGAGTACGGTCAGATTCCCGCAGATCGCTATCGCAGGCCACTCTCCATCGGCTTCGCCTTCGTCGCCACGCACAACCACTTCGTCCTCGACCGCGGCGGCAAGGTGTTCAAACAGTCCGCGCCGATCATCAAGCTGCCCGAAAGCGCCACAGAGGAGGACCACCTCGCCCTGC